>Ga0315334_10000235_pt1 | contig 34559 bp, 36 predicted proteins | sample M150034915metaG_FD_205555 | JGI IMG/M metagenome (GOLD analysis project Ga0315334, IMG submission 205555) | Ammonia-oxidizing marine archaeal communities from Monterey Bay, California, United States - M1 500m 34915 | ecosystem: Environmental > Aquatic > Marine > Intertidal zone | place: USA... | reverse complement strand
CGTATTCGTATGTTTCGTAAGAAAGACTAGAGGCACCGGGCTCTGCTTCTAAATGGAATTCCAGTGTGGCTATACGCTGTAAAATTCTAATGGCCTGGGCCGGGTCTTGCATTCCCGGAAGTTCTACTACAATTCTGTCAGCGCCTTGCTGCTGTACAGTCGGCTCTGATACACCGAGGGTATCAACACGATTTAAGAGAGTTGTGCGATTTGCCTGCAGAGTATCGTTCTGAATCTGTAAAATAGTCGCTGGCAGCATGCGCATATCCAGAATGTACATGCCTGCTGCTTCTCTATTTTGGAATTGTAGCTCAGGAAAGACATCGACTAGTTCTGATTTAGCCTGGCGGCGATCATCTTCGTTAGCAAATTTTACCTCCAGGTGTGAATTAGAAAGTAGGTTCAAACCTCGGCTTCTAATCTTTTGTTCCCGAAGCATGGTGCGGACATTACTCAGGTTATCTTCCATGCGTCGGCTGAGGGCCGCATCCATGTCCACTTCCATCAGAAAATGAACACCGCCTTGAAGGTCAAGGCCCAGATTCATCTTCCCTGCCCCGATGCTTTGCATCCAGGAAGGTGTAGTCGGTGCCAAGTTAAGCGCAACAATATAGTCATCACCTAAGGCCGCTTCAATTGCAGTCTTCGCACGTAGCTGGTCGTCCAAATTATTAAGACGAATGCGAATACTCTCTGCATCTACTTCCTCACCAAAGTATGCGATCTGCGCCGCTTCCAGGGCAGTCGCTACTGTTGGCATATCACCCCCACTGAGCTCATTCGTCTCATGGGATATTTGCAGAGCCGGGTCATCTGGGAACAGGTTTGGCAAAGAGTACAATAGCCCCAGTACCATCACTGTAACAATTAGAATGTTTTTCCAGGCTGGGTATTTATTCAGCATAGTGTTTTCTACCAGCTATCTATTTAGCTTTATCCATTCTCATTATCCGTTCACAAATTCTCAGCAATACAAGAAAGTGAACTGATAAAGCTAGATCTGATTTATTGTTCCTTTGGGGAGGACGGCGGCAACAGATGATCTCTGCAACTTAAGCTCTACTTTTTCAGCGACTTCAATCGCAATATAGTCATCGTTCACTTTGGTGACTTTGCCCATTAGACCACCTGAAGTCATTACCTCATCTCCTTTGGAGACACTGCTGATCAACTCTCTGTGTTCTTTGGCCCGCTTCGATTGTGGACGCCAAAGTATTAGATAAAACAGAACAAACATGCCGCCGAATAAAATCAGGTTGTAGGTCATTGACGGTTGTTGCCCGGCTTCTTGCGCATAGGCTGTAGGAAAGATTAAGTTCATGAAAAGCTCTCTCAGAGAAGTTAGGTTTGTGCATTTAGGCAAAGAAAAGACAGAGCCATGCCCTGCTTTGATTGCGCTGCTATTGTATTACTTATTCTTGTATTACTTATTATTCTTGTATTGCTTATTAAATTCAGCCTATCCAAGGGCTAATTGCTCTATCAATATTAACCGTAGTTTGTTGGCAGCAAATAACCAGTTCTGATGTTAGTTGGGATTATTACTATAGTTTCAAGTGCTTGTTGGCACCCAACATGACTATTTATGACAAAAGCTGCTGATCGGCCTCAAATTGGCTGACAAAAGCGGCTAATCTACCTTGTTCTATAGCCCCACGCAAACCTGCCATCAGCTCTTGATAATAGTGTAGGTTATGAATGGTGTTCAGCTGAGCACCCAGCATTTCCTTACACTTATCAAGGTGGTGTAAATATGAACGACTGAAATGACTACAGGTATAGCAACTGCAGTTCTCATCGAGAGGCCTGGTGTCATCGCGGTAACGACGATTACGCAACCTCAGCAAGCCCTGAGAGGTAAACAGATGAGCATTACGCGCATTACGCGTTGGCATGACACAGTCAAACATATCGATGCCCTGCACCACCGCGTGCACAATATCCTGCGGCGTCCCTACCCCCATAAGATAACGCGGCTTATCTGCTGGCAACCGTTCGCCACAATGCTCAACAATGGCCTTCATCTCATCCTTAGGCTCACCGACAGAGAGTCCTCCAAGTGCGTAACCATCAAAGCCAATTTCCAGCAAACCTTCCAGGGATTGATCTCTTAATTGTTTAAACATCCCCCCTTGCACAATACCGAACAATGCCGCTTTATTGTCAGCATGAGCCTGCTTGCAGCGAGACGCCCAACGCAGAGACAATTGCATGGACTCATCCGCTTCGGTTTCAGTTGCCGGATAAGGCGTGCACTCATCAAACACCATAATAATATCCGACCCTAGCTGGTGCTGGATCTCGATGGCATTTTCCGGACCGAGGAAAATTTCAGCACCATCTATTGGTGACTTAAATTTTACTCCCTGTTCTGAAATCTTACGCATCTCGCCTAGGCTGAAAACCTGAAAGCCGCCAGAATCAGTCAGTATGGGACGCTGCCATGCTGTAAAGTCGTGCAGGTCACCATGCTGCATGATGACTTCAGTGCCTGGACGCAGCATAAGATGGAAAGTGTTTCCCAGAATAATATCCGCACCGGTGTCTCTGATTTGCTGCGGATTCAAACCTTTTACGCTGCCATAGGTACCTACTGGCATAAATGCTGGAGTGGCAATATCGCCACGAGGAAACTGAATGACTCCAGTGCGTGCCTTGTTGTCGGTAGCACTAACGTTGAATTGCATGTGGCAGGTAGACATATTAGTTATAGCTTTATCTCGTTAATCGACGCTGTTGGCAACGTTCTAATTAATGTTCCCGGGTCGAGCGAAAGTTAATCTCTGGCCAACGCTCTTCCATCAAACTCAAATTCACTCGCGTTGGCGCAAGATAGGTAAGATAGCCACCACCATCAATAGCTAGATTCTCATGCGCCTTCTTACGAAACTCTTCCAGCTTGGCTTTGTCTTCCGAGTCCACCCATCTCGCCACGTGAACGGTAACTGGTTCGTAACTGCAGTCCACTTTGTATTCATCCTTCAAACGAAAGGCCACCACCTCAAATTGCAGCACACCAACAGCACCAACGATTAAGTCGTTGTTCCTCAGCGGCATAAAAACCTGAGTCGAACCCTCTTCTGACAACTGCGTCAGACCCTTCTGCAACTGCTTTAGCTTGAGTGGGTCCTGCAAGCGAATACGTCTGAAAAGCTCTGGCGCGAAGTGGGGAATACCACGGAATTTTAAGCTCTCACCCGTAGTAAAAGTATCCCCTATCTGAATCGTGCCATGGTTGTGTAAACCGATAATGTCACCGGACACAGCAGATTCAGCCTGCTCTCGATCACCGGCCAGAAAAGTAACAGCATCGGCAACCTTCACATCTTTACCCATGCGCGTGTGGCGCATCTTCATGCCTTTTTTGTACTCACCGGAGCAAATTCTCATGAAGGCGATACGGTCACGATGCTTAGGATCCATATTGGCCTGAATCTTGAAGACGAAGCCACTAAAATCTTTCTCCCCCGCATCTACCACCCGACTCTCTGTTTCTCTGCTCTGTGGCGGTGGTGCCCACTCCACAAAATCCCCCAGCATTTCTTTTACGCCAAAATTCCCTAAAGCCGTACCAAAATAAACAGGGGTCAGCTCACCTTTCAAATAAGCTTCCCGATCAAATTCATGACTGGCACCGCGGACCAAATCAATTTCATCTTTAAAGTCCTGCGCATAACTACCAAGAAGCGCTTCGGCCTCAGGACTATCCAAACCTTTTATTACTACCTCATCAGGAACCTGATTACCCTGCCCTTGCTGATAGACATGAATTGTGTCCTCGTAGAGCTGGTATACACCTTTGAATTCCTTGCCCATACCCAATGGCCAGTTTATTGGCGCACATTGAATATTCAGTACCGTTTCGATCTCGTCGAGCACCTCTATGGGGTCACGGATATCACGATCCATTTTATTGACGAAGGTGAAAATCGGCGTATCTCGAAGGCGACAAACATCCATCAATTTAATGGTTCGCTCTTCCACGCCTTTTGCACCATCTACCACCATCAACGCAGAATCAACCGCTGTCAAAACTCGATAAGTATCTTCGGAAAAGTCTTCGTGCCCCGGCGTATCAAGGAGGTTTACCATGCGGTTGTTGTAGGGAAACTGCATCACCGAAGAAGTTACGGATATACCCCGTTGCTGCTCCATCGCCATCCAGTCTGAAGTCGCATGACGATCAGCCTTCTTACCTTTTACCGATCCGGCTACTTGTATCAGGTTACCGAACAACAATAGCTTCTCGGTGATAGTTGTCTTGCCTGCATCGGGGTGAGAGATGATAGCCAATACGCGGCGGCGCTCTATCTCGTCGTTGAGTGATTCTATGCTCATGCTGGTAATTGCCACTTCCTGGGAACGATGAGGAAAGATATGTCCCCGTTCATGCTGTATGAAAAATCGGCGCGATTATAGCAGCAGCGGACAATGGTAGGGAAACCATCTCCCAGAAACAGAACAGAATTAGTCACGGGAAGAAGCATCACAGGGTCACTTAAGGGGCATATTGCAAGGGCTGAGAAGTTGCCGGGGTATGACCGGCCAAAAGACACGGCTATCTGTTAACCAACAGATGATCTAAACAAGATGGGAAGCAACTACTCGTTAATGTAGCACTGTGCCATCCGGTTTCGCCTGATTTTCGGCAAACTCCGGGTGCAAGATGTCACCGCGTTTAACCAGTAACAAATCATGGCGACTTAAACGGTCATATTCATCGGTTGCACAGACATCAACATCTTCCAAAAGCACACAGACAACATCATCATCTTCAATATCTACTACGACACAAGGCTTAAAACCGACGATCGTATTCAGCGACGCTAGTGCGCCAACCTCAAAATCATGAATCGGGTAATGTCCATCCAAGTCTTTTAATAAGCCATAGGAGGTGAAGGCCACACCGAAACCGGCTGCTGCAACAATATGAATAATGTCGATGATGGCAGGATCAGTAAGATCAATTCGAACAGTATCTGAAATCTGCTGTTTGTTCGCCAACTGTTTCTGGTTGACCAACTTTAAGAACAGGCTTATGTCTTCGCGATTCCATTCCAAAGTTTCCTCTTTTTCCGAACGCGAGCTATCGGAGGACAGACTTAGAACACTGGTTTCGATAGTTAGATCTTTGATTTCCGTCTCGGGTGGGCAGGGAACCACCATAGATACAGAGCAATAACCTTCACTACTCTCAGCACTTAATCGCCACAAAAACGGAATTTCAGCTGTTAACTCAATCATTTTCTACTGCTGTGTTGCTGATGACAGTATAAACATAGCACATTCCATCGGCTGGCATAATCTCAATATGCAACAAGCGAGATAAATGTGCCGAAGAAATATTGCCCCCTGCTTTCAACAAGCACTTAGCGCGCACTGCTAATATCATCTCCAACAAGAGCTCTTAAGCCCTTGAGAAAAATGGAAAATTCAAACAATTCTCAGCAAGATTTTTTTCCACAGAATCTGTGGATAAGTCAGTGCATAATTCCTTCAGAATTACCGCAAAGCTCGAAATTACGTCTACAGGGCATAAATTGGTTAATTTTTAACCAATCGCTTAAGTTCATATTTATCAACAGCTTACATATACATGAACTATCGGTTAAAAATAAAACCTGCTTATTTTAAGCCTTTTGTTACAGAAGCTTCATTTTTGTGCATAAATTATCGCACTAAAAGCATTTTTTGAAATACAGGGCTTTGTTTATTACTGTTTTAATTGAAGTTTTTTAGCTACCAATACCATTCGTTCTTAAAGCAATTTCCTACACACGAATTCCGGCAGCAAGAAGCGGTCCCATCCAGCTTAAACAAACGGTACTTGCCATCAGCGAACAGTAGTTTTTGAAAAATTGACTCTGGGTAACCGCAACCCATGCTGACCCCACATTCATGTAGCTGAGCCCTCTAGTTGGCCACTAGCTGGTACACTGACGGCACCAAAAGGGTTGTACAAACAATCGCCAGAAGAACGTCACGGTCCAGGTGATACTGAATCAATGTAGCCTCTGGTAAGTTAATAGCAAAGACCCCGATAAAAACTATCGCTAGCATTACTATGTTCTTGCTTAGGAGAACTGCCGCCACCACAAATGCCATCGAAAAGATCAGGATGTAATTGTTATCCATGCCAAATCGAGAGAGTATCTCGTTGGCTATCGCTACTCCCAAGGTAATAAAAACCACTGCGCAATAAACAAGCGGCTTAATTAACTGTTTTTTTCGTTCCATAACAACACCTCCACGGCCAACCACCTTCGTGGCTTCAAGGCTACTATAGGACAAATAAACAGAAATTGGCGGAGCAAAGAAAGAGAGTATGAACTGGATCATACTTCGAGTGTGCGCCAAGCAACAGTTTGCCTAGCACAGCCTATATATACACCATTCCAGCCCTATTATTTAGGATGGGGCTTAGGGGGATTTGATAAGAAAAATATTAATAAAAGAGAGTCTGAAGCTCACAGAAACGCATGAGGCATAACAACGCTTACTCGGCGACAACGCGCAACAATTGCTTGTAATCGCTTAAACCCATAAATATCTTTTCGATACCATCTTGCTTCATGGTACGCATTCCATCTTTCAGAGCCTGCTGGCGAATTACCTCAAGCTCGGCCTTGTTATAAATCATCGCTTGCAATTCGTTGGTGCCAAGAAGCAGCTCATGGATACCGGTTCTGCCTTTATAACCCGTATCACCACAGTCGTCACAACCCACCGGTCCCTGTAGCTCAATATTATCCAGGTCATAATCAAGCGTCGCAAAATCATCACGCCCATAGGCTTCAATTAAATGATCGAGCTCTTTTTGATCCGGCTTATAAGGCTGCTTACATTTGCCACATAGAGTACGCATTAAACGCTGCGCCAGTACACCCAGCAAGGCGTCTGAGAAGTTAACCGGATCCAAGCCCAAATCAAGTAAACGCGTAATCGTTTCCGGGGCCGAATTTGTATGCAAGGTGGATAAAACCAAGTGACCCGTCAGCGAGGCTTCGACACCAATACTCGCAGTTTCATGGTCACGCATCTCACCAATCAGAATCACGTCAGGGTCGGCACGCAGAAAGGCACGCATTGCCGTGGCAAAGGTAAAATCAATTTTGGGCAACATTTGTACTTGTTGCAGGCCAGGCTGGGTAATCTCCACCGGGTCTTCTGCTGTCCAGATTTTGCGATCAGGCTTGTTGATATGCCCCAACACGGCGTGCAAAGTTGTGGTCTTACCAGAACCGGTTGGGCCCACTACCAGGAACAGTCCGTGAGGATGGGACGACGCATCCATAATCTTTTCAAGGTTACTGGCACTGAGGTTTAGCTTCTCCAATGGCATAGCACTACCTGCAGCCAATATACGAAGCACAGCACTCTCACCCTGTACCGTCGGCACTGTCGCAACACGAAGTTCCAGCCGCTTGCCGCGCACCTTGAGCTTACACTTACCATCCTGTGGCAAGCGCTTCTCTGCAATATTGAGCCGGGAGATAACCTTGATACGCGCGATGAGTGCCGCGCAGTGTTCCTTGGGCACCTTCAGTAATTCCCGGCAGATGCCGTCAACACGAATTCTTACCCCGCCTGGAGCCTCATCTTTACCCGGTTCGATATGAATATCTGAGGCACCGAGTCGATCTGACTCAGTAATGATTCTGTTTACCAGTTGGATAATGCCGGAAGTAGCAGCGAGACCTTCGTCTTCCTCTTCCTCATCGCTGCTCTCAATTTCGATACCACCTTGTTCTCCCAGGGCATCAAATACATCATCGAAACCGGCTTCGAAATCAGCCTCTGCATCGCCACGCAGAAACTGTTGAATATGTTCTGGCAAGCCAACCCGGAAAACATAGTTTCTCGCATTGACAACACCCTGAATTTCCATGATGCGCTGATAATCCGACGGATCATCGATCAAGATGACAGCCTCTTCCTTGTCGCCCGCCACCGGCAACCATAAGTTGCTGCGCAAATAGCTCACACCAATATTTTCAAGCAAGTCCACCGGCAACTCATGTTCAGAGCTATATTTCATGTAAGGAACACGATAGTAGTGCTCCAAAGACTTGCCGATCGTGTCTGCCTCTATATTAAAATCGTCCATCAGGCTTCGCGTTACTGAACCACCATAAAGTGACACATTGTTTTGTAACTCCGCCAATTCGGCACCAGAAATTTTGCTTTTCTGCACCAAATAATCATACGGTCCCTGTGTACTCTGCAGCGAAGACCTGAACTGCTTAGCCAACATCTGGCTAACCATCATGGCGTGCTTTAAGTCCGCTTTAGTGAACTCCCTATCACCTTCAAAATTGATCAATTGCATCACACCCAACAGAATTTCGTCCTTAATGGGCACAATGATCATCGACTTAACATTCCAACCTTTTGCTTCACTGAAACGCTTGTCGAATTGAAGTCGTGGATGTATATCGATTAGCTCCTCGCTATCCAACACATTTTTAATCACTAGTGCTCTTTGGCTAAGCGCGACATAGCCAGCCAAAGAAGTTGGGCTGAACGGCACTTTAATTTCAATGGAGTCGTCATCATCCGGATCGCCACCTTTAAAGCTGGCGAGAATTTCCTTGCCGTTGTCCACACATTGATAAATCGTAAACAACTTAACGCCAAGCAAGCTGAGAAAATCCTGCTCAACTTCCTTCATTGCAGTCTTTAATTTCTTACTGTATTTGAGGCGTTGGTATATCTTGGACAAATTGGTAACAAATTCGTCCTGAGGCTCCGCTGCTGGAGCGGGAGGGGTTTCGATCTCTACTTCTGTACTGGCTGTTTCTGTCATCGCTTATCTGTCGTTCCGATACTGCTCACGGGTTACAAGCTATTTGCCTTACTGAACACTTTAGTTCAATCCAGGCCAAGGCCTATTGATATAATACAGCAATTATAAATATTTCTTACTCAATCCCCGTTATTACGGGGATCTGGCCGATAACAAAGCATATTATGCTGCTTATTTCGGCTTTAACTAAAAGATCACTTCAAAATGCCAGCAATTCCAATCAGTTTCAATAGATTTTTGTGCTTATTATTCCTGCAAGTCCCAGTAATTCCGGCAGCCTTCGGCCAATTACCTGAATTTAATCATGCTCAAATGGAATGGCTAGGCCAGCAAATATTTAAAAATGAGTGCAATCAAAAGTATGAGTGCCTCACCAGCTGGAACCAAGGTGAAGATTTTCCGTCGCTTGGCATAGGCCATTTCATCTGGTTCAAAACAGGGCAAACGGAACCTTTTGCGGAAACTTTCCCGACGTTGCTCGAACATTACGAGCACTCTAACTACGAACTACCCAAGTGGTTAGCGGATTCAGAGAACCGTGATTCTCCCTGGCGCAACCGGAAACATTTCCTCGCAGAAATCCATAGCGAGAGAATGCAAGAGCTACGTCAATTCCTAGCTTCTACCACTGACCTACAGGTCGACTTCATTGCACAGCGTTTGAGCAACTCCACCGAAACAATATTTAGCCAATTAAGCCAAGAGCAACGACAAAGCCTTGAAAGCAGCTTCTATAAAATTGCAAACTCACACAAGCCTTATGGCATGTACGCACTCATCGATTATGTACACTTTAAAGGCACCGGCACTGTTGCCAGCGAGCGTTATCAAGAACAGGGCTGGGGGCTACTACAGGTTCTTCTTGAGTTACAAGGCAACAAGCAGCCCGAGCTAACAGATTTCGTCGCCGCCGCCACCACTGTACTCGAAAGGCGCGTTGCAAACGCCCCTAAAGAGCGACGCGAGCAACGCTGGATAGCCGGATGGAGAAATAGATTACAGAGCTATTTGCCAAATAATTAGCAGACAGCCTGGCGCTAGACTCCAAGCGCTTAAAGCTTTAATCTTGGCCTCCTACTATTTCTGGATGAGCACACACTGCTTCTTCCAGTACTTTCTAGCAACTTACCTACAACGAATGACTAGCATGTCTTTTGAACGGCAAAATATTGAGAAGATGCACGGCTATGCTCCCGGAGAGCAAACCGATGCCCGCGATACAATTAAGCTCAATACCAATGAAAATCCCTATCCACCGAGCCCTGCGGTTGCTGCTGCCCTGCAAACTATAGAGGTAGCCTCTCTGCGTCGTTACCCAGCACCGATGGCGGATTCTTTTCGGCTGGCCGCAAGCCGTTTACACAATATTTCAATGGATCAGCTTATCCCCACTAACGGCGGTGATGAGCTATTGCGACTTGTTTTAACCACTTTTGTCGAAACCGATGAAGTCATCGCGGTGTGCAAACCCAGTTATTCACTGTATCCAGTACTCGCTGATATTCAAGGCTGCAGGCTGCATGAAATTTCACTCAACGATGACTGGAGCATGCCCGAGGATTTCGCTGAGCAGTTGCAAGCATCACAAGCAAAGCTACTCATTCTGGTGAACCCTCACGCACCTACAGGCGCCCTACTGCCAACTGAATACCTTTCTCAGTTAGCCGCTAATTTTTCAGGTTTACTACTAATTGACGAAGCTTATGTAGATTTTATCGACCCCGAAGCTGAGTACGATTCTATTTCACTGATTAATAAGCACGACAATGTCTTAATACTCAGAACACTGAGCAAAGGCTACTCACTGGCGGGATTACGCTTCGGTTATGGCATTGGAGCAGCATCACTGATTGCGCCAATGATGTTTAAGACACGAGACAGCTACAATACAGATCATATTTCTCAAATGCTTGCGACAGCAGCATTGGAATCGTCTCAGTATGCTGAACAAACCTGTGCACAAGTTAGAAAAAGTCGGGAGCAATTACGGTCCCAACTGAATGATCTGGGCCTAAGCTCTCCCCTCAGTCAAAGCAATTTCCTGTTGTGTCAGGTACCGGATGCAATTGGCGCATCAAACCTGTATCAGCAACTCAAGCAGCGTAATATTTTGGTTCGCTATTTCGATCAGAACAAGCTTCGCGACAAACTGCGCATATCAATTGGCACTGATGCTGAAAATGCCGCGTTACTTACTGCGATTAAAGAAATCATCGCGTAACCATCATAAGGCGGCAGTATAGCGAAGTTGCTTTACTGCACTGCCTTGTCTGCTACCATGTTGATAATCACAACCAAGACAGAGTTAACCCCTTAATACGGCTCGCTCATCATGTCTGAAAACCAGCAAAGCTCTACCACGACACGCAACCACTATTGCCCACAGTGCAAGAAACCATTGCGGCGCATAGTGGGGAAAATGGGGCCATTCTGGGGTTGTACAGGGTTTCCAGATTGCCGGACTTCCTTGAACGATATAGACGGCAAACCATCCGAGGAAGTCGACGAGCATTATCGTTGTCCCTTATGCACGCGACGTTTGGTACGGGCAGATAAAGAGAAAGGTGAGTATTGGTTTTGCAGTGGTTATTCCAAGGGTTGTAAAGTGACACTAGCAGATCACGATGGCGTCCCTGAAGCCGCCTACCAGTGCCCGAAATGCAATCAACTTCTGGTTAAGCGCAAGGGTAAAAATGGTATCTTCTGGGGCTGTAGTAATTATCCCAGCTGTACCGCCAGCTACCAAGATGAAAATAATAGGCCTAAACTTTGATCTTCTCTTTACTTAAAGTCCGCAACAAAACAGCAGGCGCTCTTGTGGGTATAGCCTGTGGCCTTGTCTGCATTTGGGTGGTTGCTTCCTGGCAAAACCTATCTATCGAAGCACTACTTGGCATGCTGTTAAACAGCATATTACTTTTAGTTGGCATCATACTGACAGCACTGGCTTTGGTGGCTATTTTCGCAATAGTAAGGAAATTAATACAGCATTTTACCAAGGTCGAGCCATAGCTCAGCGGCGCCTTTACGGTGTAGGCAGGTCTCTCGACATAATCAATGCGTCTTCCCGGCTACCGGCATTAGGGTAATAGTTTTTACGCTCACCTATCTGTACAAAACCCATGGAGCGATACAGAGCTATTGCTCCTTCGTTCGAGCGACGCACTTCAAGGAAACAAACTTCGGCCCCTTGCTTGTAAGCACGATCCAGCAAAAGCTTGAATAGCTTGCGACCGTAGCCATGTCGTTGAAACCCCGGGGGCACACACAAGGTAAGCAAATGGCATTCACCAATAGCCACTGACATCACGCCATGTGCAACAATTTGCTGCTTGTTCGCCAACACCCAGCATTGATACCCAGCTCTTAGACAGTCCACAAAAATACGCTTAGTCCAGGGGTGATCATAGGCTGCCGCCTCATTCTGTACGACAAAATCAATGTCACTCGAACGCATAGTTCGAGCAAAAAAGCCCGCGGTAGAATTGGATGTCTTTGACATATGACTGAAAATAACTGGACTACACTCTTGAAGTTAAATCGATTCGCTTTCTAAGCGCTTGCAACTGTTGCCATACTTCCTTTTTCAACGAGGGAACCGCCAACATAGAGTGCAAACTACTAGTTACGGTTATGAAATAACCTTTATCACATTGGAAGTCGCGGACAGAGCTGTCAGGTGCCTGACTCAGCAGCACTTCCTCTACCTGCCCGGCGAATACTAATAAATTAGCAAAACCATCAACTTCCTGACGCATTTGTAGAAACCCAGAAAGCGCCTTAGCCGCTTCAATAGCGGGTGGATTTTTCATCGAATATCCAGCCGCCAAAGGCCAGGAAAAAGATTCTGCCTGTAAACGTTGATCGCCAATATCCTGACCCAGGGCCTTTAATATGGCTGTCATCAAAATCAGCGATTCTTTATTTACTTGCTCCGCAGCCTGATGGGGCACCTCATTAATTACCGCCAGCTTTTCATTGATTTTGAAATAATGCAGATCGAAGCGTAATTCACTGTCCTGTGCCACTTCTGACTCTGTTTGCATCGGAGGTGTCTTGCTCACCTGCTTTTTATCATCAACCTGAGACGGCTCCGCAACATCTTTGCGAGGAGTTTCTGTCGGAGCAACATTCACTGCTCTACGGGATAGTGGCCGTGACCTTAGCGCATTAATTGCATCCAGGTTATCAAGCTTCTTATTACCAATCTCTTGATTATCAACCGCTTCATTATCAACTCCCTCAGCAAGCTCGATCGCTGTCGGCTCAAGTTGCTTATCTGCTGACATATCATAAACAGGTGATGGCTTTGCCCCCTGCAGGACTACACGGGGAAAATAGGCTTGGATACCCATCGTACGAAGATAGGCCTGTCTTTTAAGTTCATTCATTGTGAAGTGCTGCAGCGGAGATCTCTACGAACAAATATACTCGTTTGCCAGCAACACAACAACACGAGCTCACTAAAAAAAGCGTAGGCAGATTCACAACATTCTTCTATCTAATTTAATGATTAATTCCACTGTAGATTCACTCCCAAGCTAACGATAAGACTGTATAGGAGCCCCGTGCTCTGACTGCTCAATACTTCAGCTATAGAGTGAGAATCGCCATGGAAAAGCCCCAGCGGGATAATTCAGCCGAAGACTCTAAAGAGCTCTTCGATGCAGCCGTGATTTTACCTGATGACAATATTGATCTTAACGACAACTCCGACTTTAACGACTATCCGGTAAGAGTCACAACACCGAAAACGCGTTTTACTGAATTGCGTCGACGCATTGAAGAACGTCTCGATAACAAGCGCATTGAACACGAATTTGACTATGATGAGCTGGACGCAATGCTCGACAGCATAAGCTAGCTGTACCGTAATAAAAGCTACAGACCAGCGTTGGGCCAGCGAAGCCTGACATTAACTTACTTTTGCCCTCTTACACTACAAAGGCCAAACGAAGAGCAATAAGGGCAAGGCTACAACCACAATGACAATTTCCAGGGGCAGTCCCATACGCCAATAATCACCGAACTTATAACCACCCGGCCCCATGATAAGCGCATTGTTCTGATGTCCGATTGGCGTCAGAAAAGCACAGGAAGCCCCCACTGCAACCGCCATCAGGAAAGCATCTGGATTCAGATCCAGGGAAAGAGCAATATTAAAGGCAATTGGCGCCATGAGAATTGCCGTCGCCGCATTATTAAGAACATCTGACACCGACATGGTAATAATTAATATCATGGCTATCAGAAAGACCGGCGACATATCTCCCGCAACAGAGAGAATTCCACTTACCAGCAAAGTAGTCGTGCCCGTTGTCTCAAGCGCCACGCCTAAGGGAATCATAGCCCCTAACAACACAACAACAGCCCAGTCGACGCCATCGTAAAATTCCCTAACTGGAACAACATTGAGCAGCACCATGGCCACGGTTGCCATACCAAGCGCAAGCTGAATACTGGCAAAGCCCAGAGCAGCACTAGTAATGGCCAGAATAAATACCAGCAACGCAGGAATTGCCTTTTTGTCTTTGCCCAAACCTAATACGCGACTCGCAAGAGGGTAACAATTCAACTTAATAATCGCGTCCTGGATATCATCTTCAGAACCATGCAGCAGCAATACATCACCAACCGCAAATTCAAAATCCCTAAGTCTGTCCCGGTGCGGAGTTCCAGATCGAGAAGCAGCAAGCAAATTCACAGAATACTTTCTATTAAATCTAATTTGGCTCGGTGTTCTCCCCACTATTGGTGAGCCCGGAGTTATTACGAGCTCTGCTGCCTGCGAATCTTCATCATGAAGAATGGCCTGCTGCGCGTTCTCGGCGGAAACCATTAACAGCTTATGGGCATTAGCAAACTCTTCAACATCATCATGGGAGCCCTGCACCATAAGAAGATCGTTAGCTGAAATCATTTGCCGCCTGTACACAAGAGGCAACTTCTCACGGCGATGAACCATTGATAGCAACACTAATTTTTGTTCGGCCAAACTATCCTTTAGCTCTCCTGCCCGCTTATCCACAAAGCTTGAATCTTCAGCCACTTTAAGCTCAAACAGGTATTTCTCAACATCAAATAACTCAAGGCCGGCTGTTTGCTTTCTTACTTTCACCAACTTCCAACCAATAAACAGCATGAAGAAAATTCCGCAAACTGCTATGCCCCCACCCACCGGAGCAAAGTCAAACATGCTAAAAGCTTCACCGGTCATCTGCTGCCGATAGTTTGCTATTAAAATATTCGGAGGTGTGCCAATCAGTGTCACCAAACCACCTAGAATCGACCCAAAAGACAAGGGCATCAGCACAGTCGCCGGAGGCCTTCCGGCCTTGGTCGTTGATTGAATAGCAATTGGCATCAACAGCGCGAGAGCACCAACATTGTTCATGAACATGGACAGAAATGCCGCCAAGAACATGAGCACGGCAATGTGGAGATAGGGGATTCCGGAGATAGGTTCAATTGCATCTGCTATAAACTCAACAGCGCCGGATTTTGTTAAGCAGAAACTAACGATCAGCACCATCACTACCGTGATTGTAGCTGGGTTCCCAAAGCCGGAGAAAAGTTCAGTTTCTGGAACCAAGCCGAATATGCTGGCCACAAACAGAGCGCCGAGAGCAACGATATCGTAACGCCAACGCCCCCAGACCAATAGCACCAATAAGGCGCCTAATATGAGCAGCAAAAGACTTTGATCTGTACTCATTCAGCTTCAGCCCGATTACACTATGTTAAATTCACTACATTAAATTCCAAACTTCCCAGGCCTTCTATCGAAGCACTCAAATGATCGCCTGCCACAACCGCCCCAACACCTGACGGTGTTCCCGTATAAATAAGGTCACCGGGTTTAAGCTCAAACAACTTTGATAATTCACAGATTATTTCAGGCACCGACCAGATCATTTCATTAATATTGCCCTTTTGCCTGATTTCATCATTCACTCGAAGAGATATTTCCGCATCATCTAAAGCATTCCAGGCAGTGGCAGGCACAATCGGTGATACCGGCGCAGATTGATCAAAACCCTTTGCTGTATCCCATGGCATACCTTTAGCCTTAGCCTGGGCTTGTAGATCCCGGCGCGTAAAATCAACACCAACAGCATAACCGTATACACAAGCCATAGCAGATTCCACCACAATATTTTTGCCTCCACTTTTCAAGGCAATCACTAACTCCACTTCATGGTGTAAATCTTTTGTTGCTTGCGGATAGTTCACATCCCTATTACCGACAACACAGGAAGTGACAGGCTTACTAAAAAAGACAGGAGGCTCCTTCTTAGGGTCACCTCCCATTTCTTTCACATGCTCACCGTAATTCCGGCCAACACAATAAATTCGGTGTAGTGGAAACTGCGGGCCCTGATCATTAGCCTTGCTCTCTAACGAAACTGGCACGGTTATTATTGGCTGGGGTTCTATTACATATTCCATGTCTAGTCGTTCTCGATATTAAATGACTCGATAATCACTGACAAACAAGCTACTACATCGAAACTTTCCCAACAAGCGCCATATACTGCGTTATATGCAAATTACAAATCAGCTGACAATACAAAAACGTCATGAGGCAGCCCATTGGATAGAGAATTTCGTCATGCACCTCATCACATTTCTGCATTACTTCATCACTCAATCGGAAAATTAAAATAAGACTGCGGGAAAGGTTCGTCAATCAAAGTAAAATGCCACCACTCTTCTTTTAAACCTGTAAATCCGTGTTTGCTCATTACTGCTGCCAGTAAATTACGGTTGGCTCTGCTTTGTGCCAACACTTGCATGCTATTGCGCCAGGATTTAGGGTCGAAGAAGTCCCAGCCAGAACCCATATCCAATTCCTCGCCGCTGCCTAAATCGACAATCGTTAAATCAACAGTGCTGCCGCGAGAGTGCCCAGAACGTTCAGCGATGTAACCATCCCTAAATAAATTTTTCTTAGCAACTTGCGGATAGTAAATAGACTTCATTTTGGTGTCATGCAGCGCTTTCGCCCAGCGCACAAAATGATCCACTGCCTGTTGCGGCCGGTAGGCATCGAAAACTTTTAGACCTAAACCGAATTCAGCCAGCTCGGCTTGTACTGCCGACAAAGCACTCGCCGTAACCTCTGTAACATAAACCTTCGCGGCGTGATAGCCATCCACAGGGGCACCAACAAAATTATCCTCACCAAAGTACCTGACTTCCAAGTGAACACCGGGCAAGAACTCCTGCAAGCTCACAAAACCATCGGGAGCAGTAACAGACGCTGCTTGCGCCATGAGCCCCTCAGTGACCAACAGCATCCACAGCAAGAAACCAGATGCTTTTCCTATCTTGCTGAATCTATAAGACTTTCTTTCTGTCATCTGCAGCATTCCTCCAAGCATTGCGCACCAACAGCCAACAACAGTGTAATCTATTCATGCAGGGAAAACCCACAGTAACCAATAAAGTCCATGAGCTCCAGGAACTGAGGCTTGCCTATTGGCAACATAGTGAAATCGCTTTAAATTTTCCGATGATAGGATGCAGCTTTACCGCAAAAATGATACGATGTATCATAATTATCACCCCTTATACAAACCTTTATGGCCAGAGCCAAGCGATGATAAAACCTTTCTCTCTAATCGCAATTTTGCTATTTAGCCCAATTGTTATAGCTGCTCTCCAGCCGCAGAACAGCCATAGCAACAAACACCCAGCACCAGCCCATGTACACGGCTCTGCACAATTGACTCTTGTTCTAGAAGGCAATGCACTTGAAATCAGCTTTGAATCACCGGCAGCCAATATTGTCGGCTTTGAACATAAAGCCAATTCTGAAAAGCACATGAAAGCTGTCGATAAAGCCAGGAGAAGCCTGCAAGCCCCAAACTTATTTTTATTCTCCGGCAGCGATTGCAGCTTAAAGCAAGCCGAGGTCGACATGTCCTCTATCATTGAGCATGACAGCCAACATAGTGATAATAAAGACTATGAAGGCCATAGCGAAATCAGTGCAAACTATAGCTACAAGTGCTCAAAGGGAGAAAAACTCAAGACAGTATCTGTCAACCTGATCTCTCTGTTTCCAGCTATCGAAACTCTTGAAGTCATGTGGCTAACCAGCCGCCAGCAGAGCGCAACAAAACTAACATCACAATCCAATCTTATCCGTATCAGGTGACTTATGACCAAAGTACAAACCATCATTGACCATGCGGAACAAAGCTGCAAAGCCCATGGCAGTAAACTTACCAATAAGCGTAAACAGGTACTGTCAGGCTTATTAGAAACCAATCGCGCCATGTCTGCTTATCAGCTAGTTGATTATTGCAAAGAGACCTTTGGTACGTCCCCTCCTCCTATGTCGGTTTATCGTATTCTCGACTTTTTAAAGGAAGAACATTTAGTTCACAAATTAGACTTGGCCAATAAATATATTGCCTGCGCCCATATCACCTGTGACCATGACCATGGCGTACCACAATTCTTGATCTGCGGTGACTGCCAGCGGGTAGAGGAAATCGCCATTGGAAAATCAACTATTACCACCCTGAAACGCAAAGTAGAAGAGGCCGGCTTTCATCTAGCCAGCCGGCAACTAGAAATTAATTGCCTGTGTAATCAATGCAAAGATAAGGCTGCCTAAGCACAGCACCAAACTGAGTTATCATGAAACAATTACAAGCTATTGCTGATAAGGCTGCTATCAGCCTATCCTTTATTTGCACTTTGCACTGCCTGGCAACACCCTTTGCAGTGGCATTATTACCCACCCTGGCAGCCGTCAACCTGGAAGACGAAGCCTTTCATCTGTGGATGGCCATGGCTGTTATCCCAACCAGTCTGTTCGCCCTCACCATGGGCTGCAAAAAACATAGAGACTACAGAGTAGTGTTACTAGGCATAAGCGGTTTAAGCCTGTTAATTTTCGCTACTTTTTTTGCTCACGATTTATTTGGCGAAAGTATTGAAATAAATATAACCATATTAGGCGCCATCATTATCGCCGCCGGCCATCTGTTAAATAGCCGACTATGCCAACAGAACTGTTGCGAATGTCATCTGAGCGATAGCCGCGAAAACTACGATGAAAAATAGTTATTTTCAATCTATAGAGCAGTTAAAAAACGGCCAGACTCTGGCGCTTAAAGATATTGTTGATGAGCTAATATTTAACCATCAGGCGCTGATACCAGTTATTACTCAGGATATTGATAGCAAAGTCGTACTGATGATGGCCTGGATGAATAAAGACTGTTTAGAACAAACGCTAACCACTGGATTAATGACTTACTGGTCAAGAAGCCGTGAGCAGATTTGGGTAAAAGGGGAAACTAGCGGCAGCTACCAGGCGCTGGAGTCAATGCGCTTTGATTGTGATGGCGATGCGGTTTTATGCCTGGTTAAACAAACCGGCGCCGCCTGCCACACCGGTCGCCAGCATTGCTTTTATCTGCAAGCCAATCCAGCCGATCAATCTGTCTCCATGCTAAGCTCTCCCCCATGACAAAAAACAACGAGAAACTAACCGCCATCCCAACTAATATTATTACCGGTTTTCTGGGCGCAGGAAAAACCTCTGCTATTTTGCATTTACTAAAATCCAAACCGAGCAATGAGCGCTGGGCAGTACTGGTAAATGAATTTGGTGAAATCGGTGTCGATGGCAGTTTATTTCAAGGTCAGCATAGTGAAGACCAGCAGGTCTATATTCGCGAAGTCCCCGGTGGTTGTATGTGCTGTGCCTCAGGCCTGCCTATGCAAATTGCTCTTAATCAATTACTAGCTCGCGCCAGGCCCCATCGTTTACTGATTGAACCTACCGGCCTGGGTCATCCGATAGAAGTGATAGAAGTATTAAGCGCTGACCATTACCGGCAAGTGCTTACCCTTGAAAAAACAGTAACACTAGTTGATGCCAGAAAGCTGGATGATACACGCTATACAAACCATCAAGCCTTTAACCAGCAAATGTCTATCGCGGATATTATTGTTGGCAATAAACAAGATCTTTATCAAGCCAAACATAAGGCACAACTTGAAGACTATGCCAAAGACAAAGCTTCACCCGATGTGAAAATTGTTCTGACCGAACAGGGCAAAATACCCATAGGCTTATTGAATGGCGCAACGAACATATCAGTCCGCGCCCATCACCATCCTCAAGAAAACATTAACGACAATAACTTGAACGACGAACCTATACCCGAGTGCGGCTATATCAAGGCGGTCAATCAAGGAGAAGGCTTCCACAGCATTGGCTGGCGCTTTGAACCAAGCAAGCTCTTTGATCACCGCAAATTATTTGCTTTTTTAAGTGGTATTGTTGCGGAAAGAATGAAAGCAGTATTTATTACCAAAGAGGGTGTCTACGGCTACAACCTGACCAGTGATGCCTTAACCGAAATTGAACTGGACGATTGCATGGAAAGCCGTATTGAAATTATTGCCAGCAACGTTTCCGAGAAGTGGGAAGAACAGTTATTAGCCTGCATTCAAGAAACCGACTAAACCTCTATTCTAAGGTGTAGTCTTCTATCAAATGTACTTCCAACCCATAAGCTGCTGTAGCCACAGCATTTTCTACCAGAGTAGTTTTTAATACACCGGATAACCAAAACGGATTGTACAAAGTCTCAAACTTAAAACCCTTGGGGTATTTTACATGGATAATCTGGTTGGGTGGTGGCGGCGGCACATGAATGCAAGCACCAAAGAACGGCACAATAAAAAACTCCGTGATCACCTGATTGTCACTAAACTCTAGCGGAACAATAAACCCGGGAATGCGAATCGCCTTACCATCCATTTCCGGCTTGATATTGGTAGATTCCAGGGCCTGATAGTAGCGATCATCATCTGCCGCGGCAATAGAGTTACTAGCCAGGCTACCAATCTGATCTTCAGCAGATCCATCTTCAATATCCGCTAGGTACCCCGGCGGGTTTAACAGAGCATCGAGATCTTCCTGGGGTATCAGGTCTGACCACTCTATGGCACTGAACTCAGTGATTTTTGCAGCATAACTGGCAGTTTGTTCCATTGTCATAGTCAACACAGACAATGCAATAAACAAAACTATAGCTTTACAGAAGGATAACGCTTTCAATCTTTACACCACTCAATTAACTTCGCATCGTATGATGATACTGTGTATCATTTGTTATAACAAACCATGAGCGACCACAAGCATTTATGAGCATTCAATTAAAGGATGTCCGCTATAGCTATCCCGACATGCCGGAAAAGTTGGTATTAAATATCAACAACTGGTCAGTCGCTGCTGGCGAGCAAGTATTTGTCCATGGCCCTTCCGGCGGCGGGAAATCAACTCTGCTAAACCTATTAAGCGGTATGTTACAGGCTAGTACCGGCGAAGTCTCTGTGATCGGCAAACGCCTGGACAAAGCAAGCAGCCAGCAACGTGACCGTTTTCGAGCTGGTCACATTGGCTATATTTTCCAGCAGTTTAATCTTATCCCCTATCTGGACGCTATTGATAATATTCAACTGGCCCACCAATTTGCGAAAACCCGTACCTCCTCTTCATTGAAAGATGATATCAAGTCTTTACTAACCACTTTTCACATCGCCCCAGGCGATTGGCAAAAGCCGGTAGCAAAACTTAGCATCGGCCAACAACAACGCATCGCCATCGTCAGAGCGATGATTAATAAACCAGAACTGCTGATTGCTGACGAGCCCACCTCCTCCCTAGACCAGCATAATCGTGACATTTTTATGACCGAGCTAACGGCAATGGTTTCGGAACATAACACTACCTTGCTCTTTGTTAGTCATGACATGTCGTTGGCCAAATACTTTAACCGGATTGATGCTCTGGCAGATATTAATACAGCAGGAACTGAGAACTGATGTTTTTTCGCTTAGCTACCAAAAGCTTATTCAATCGCAAAGGCTCGGTTGTACTTACCATTCTGGCGATGAGCGTGAGTATTTTTGTACTGCTCGGTGTCGAGCATATCCGCAGCCAAACTAAAGAAAGTTTTAACAGCACCGTGTCCGGTGTCGATCTGATTGTTGGGGCCAGGACGGGTAGTTTAAATTTATTACTCTATTCCGTTTTTCGTATTGGCTCACCGACCAATAATATTGATTGGGAAACTTATCAAACTATCTCTACAAACCCTAAAGTGGCTTGGGCAATTCCTATCTCACTAGGTGACTCCCATAAGGGTTATCGCGTGATGGGTACCTCCACCGATTATTTTAAGCATTTTAGCTACGGCAACAAACGTCAATTAAATTTTGCTGCAGGCCAGGCCTTTAATGATTTATTCGATGTAGTACTCGGCGCAGAAGTTGCCAAAACATTAGGCTACTCACTGGACGACAAGATCACTTTAGCCCATGGCTTAGGCAACACCAGCTTTAGTCTTCATGATGACAGGCCATTTAAAGTTACCGGCATTTTAGCCAGCACTGGCACACCAGTAGATCAGACTGTTCATATCAGTTTACAAGGAATAGAAGCTATTCATATAGACTGGAAACAAGGCGTAAAAATACCCGGCAGCACTATCCAAACAGAGCAACTGGCTGCGCTTACGCTAACACCCAAAACCATTACCGCTTTTATGCTGGGCTTAAATTCCAGAATGACTATCTTCCAGGTGCAGCGCGATATTAATAATTACCGTCAAGAACCACTGTCCGCTATTCTTCCCGGTGTCGCATTATCAGAACTTTGGCAAATGATAGGCATATTGGAAAATACCCTGCGGCTAATCTCCGGGCTTATCCTCATAGCTGCCCTACTGGGTTTAAGCGCTATGATGCTAGCGTCAATCAGGGAGCGTGAGCATGAAATCCATTTGCTGCGAGTTATCGGTGCACCACCGAGCTATCTGTTTCTATTAGTTGAGATGGAAGCATTATTAATTAGCTTCTTAAGTCTGGTTATTGCCCTTTCCGGTTTGTACCTAGGCTTGCTGCTGAGTGGTGATTTTCTGACATCAAAGGTTGGCTTACAGATGAGCTTTGCGCTTTTCTCAGGCAATAATCTTCTATTTATCTTGCTGGCAATAGGGGCCACTATTGTTGCTGCTGCACTTCCTTCATTTTTCGCTTATAGAAACGCAAAGCTAAGTCGTTAAAGCAAAAAAAGCCCCCGGCTATAAGATATACAACAGGGGGCAATTTTTAGATCAACATTTAGGGCAGTACAGTTTAGAAGGTATAACGAATACCCGCTTCTATGGACTCACCTGCTTCCGGCGCATAGTTGCGCAGAAAAGAAGTACTAAGACGAATTTCTTCGTCACCAATGTTTTTCCACTTCATAAAAACCAGCAACTCACTATCGTCAGTCATGGTCACGCGGTAATCGGCACCGATATCCCAACGAGTATAGCCATCGGTTTCAGTTTCGAAGTTGCCCGGATTGTTCTGGTCGCTAACGTTAAGTACGCTCAACCAGGCGCTAAATCCATCACCGGCCCAGCTTAGCTTGCTTCCAATACGCCTAGAGGGTAGACGAGGCACATCACCGCTGCCGTCAAACTCACCTGAAACAATGTCACCGTGAATATCTAGGAACAATGCTCCGTTATTGATATCCATCAGATGGAAGCTGCTTTCCACCTCAAGGCCGAAAAACTCGGCATCTTCCTGCTCATAGAAATAAACAGGCACTTCGTCCACTTCTTCACCACTGTTCATCAGGAAGATATAGTCTTCAAAGCTGTTATGAAACAAAGAAATTTCTGCCCAGGAGTTCCCAGAATGCCATTGTAGAGCCAGATCTAAATTCAGAGAGATTTCTTCGTCGAGATCCGTATCACCCACTTCAATAACGCCGGTGGCTGGATGAGTAACCAGCTCTTCAACATCAATAGCTTCGATATTGGAGAACAGCTCTTCAGTAGCAGGTGCACGAGCTGATCGAGACAGGGAAATACCTGCCTGCCAACTATCACTAAACTGCCATAATGCTGAGCCGGAAGCACTGACACTGGTAAAATCTGCTTTGCTGGCAAACTGAGTGCTGGGATCACGCTCAACTAGATCAACCCGAAAGCCAGCCTCATAGGTCCAAGCATCCCGATGAAAGTCCTCGATCAAGAAAATGCCGAGCTCGCTACTATCCGTTTTCGGCACATAACCTTCTATTCCAGTGGCTGCAAATTGATCTTCCCTAGCCTGTAAGCCGAATACCGCTTCAGTCCCCAACAAGGCATCGTAAACGACTTCGAGCCGTGTTTCCCAGGTCTCGCGAGCAAATAGTGTACCGACCTCACTGCCTTCCAACTCCCTATGCTCGTAATCGGTATAGGTCATAAAACCCCGAATCACATCGATCCATTTCGTGGGCTGCTCCAAGTGTAGCATCGCATCATAACGGGTCTGTTCCATATCGATGCGGATAAACTCTTCTCCTTCTTCCTCGTGAGCATGTTCGTCATGCTCATCATCGCCATGTTCTTCTTCATGATCATGTTCATGAGTACCAGGGGGAAGACCATATTCACTTTCGGTACGACTTGCGGAAAATCCAACTAGGTTGCCATCACCGAAGTGGAAGCTAAAGCCTCCGGTAGTCACATCGGATTCACTATCAGTGTTGGCAATAAAGCCATCGCTATTTTCCAGCTCTTCCTCATCGTGGTCTTCGTGGCCATCTTCATCGTGATGCCCCAAAAGCTCTTCCTGTTGCTCAAGAGCTTCCTCATCAATCGCTAAACCAGGAATATCAATATCATCGGTTTCACGCGCGGTACCACTAAGGTGGAAAGAAAAGCGGCCATTACCACCTTCCAATTTTGCAGTACCGTTATCCATAGCAGATGCATCATCGTAACGATACTCTACGGCCCCTTGCACACCGTCAATGGGCGCTCTGGGAATACGATTATCAATAACATTAACCACACCGCCGATGGCTCCACCGCCATAGAGCAGTGTGGAAGGGCCTCTCAAGACCTCGATGCTATCTGCCAGCAGCGCTTCTACAGCAACGGCGTGATCTGGACTCAAACTGGAGACGTCCGAAGACTGTATATTATTTTGCAGGGTAACAGCTCGCGGCCCTTGCTGGCCTCGAATAACAGGGCGACCCACACCCGGGCCATAAGTTGAATTGACTATACCGGCGCGCTGCGAGAGAGTCTCGCCAATAGTAGTAGCGACCTGACGTCGCAATTCATCACCGGTAATAATGGTAACAGGCAGCGCGGTATCCGCTTCTTGCCTGTGAATAGGGACAGAGACAATAATATGCCCCATCGTTCGATCTTCCGCTAATGCCGATAAAGGCAGGCTCGCGGACGCCACTGAGACCGCAATACTTAATAAGCGTTTCATGGTTTTCTCCTAATGAATAATAATTGTGTTTTTATTTTCAGGAGATTTGTGGCGGCGCCCTGCCATCGTAGGAGCGGGAGAATACCTGGCATGCGCTTAGTGTTGCGCCATTGCCGGCAACGCCTGCAGGTCGCGGGCTGATTGTCGCAAGATTCTCTGATGCAGGTAACAAAGAACCTAGTGAGCCTGAACATACAACACAAACCGCATGCTCACAGTACTCTTCATGGGCCTGCTCAATCAAAGGGAAAGTCAGTAACAGAAATACCAGCCCAATGACCAGACGGCCTGAGCGCACCGAAAAAGGCACAGTGAGTATATGTTTATCTGACATTGCGAGCATGGGCTTACAGTCGTAGAAATTATTCAGCGTTAATTGAAAAAATAGTTAATGGGATAACCTTACTGTTGGCAGCACTTCTTAAATTTACGACCACTGTTACAGGGACATGGATCGTTGCGACTAATTTTAGGCGCAGTGCGAGTCACTGGAGACTGCGAGGGGCAACAGCTAGTATCACTACAACAGCTGCCACTATTTGCAAAAGCCAGAACTGTTAATGTGGGGTTCTCTTTATTCATACTGATTACCTAAACTCAATGAGGCATTAATTTAATTGGATTAACTCATATCAAGAGTTAGCAATAGGCGTCGCTCACCGGCTGACAGTGATGGTGAGCGATGGACTAGACCTGCCCCTTCATTACCTTCCCAAAGCTCACCTTTTAGTAATGCCACGTCGCCTGGCATCAGTTGCTTAATATCTCCCATATCAGGAAAAAGCCCCGACTTCTCATCAGATTTACCTTCACTGCCATGACCCAATTTTGAACGATTAACCACATTGTGCGGCAACCACTCGGTGGCAGAACCTTGATAAGTCGTAACCAAGCGACAAGGCACTCTATCGACATGAAATTTTGAGCACATCGCCCTGTCCAGCACGGTTAATCGCAGACCCACTTTGTTCAAATCGAACAGGTAACAAAACATATCCACCAGTTCAGCAATATCTTCGCTCAGGGGCGTCATTAACCCAGAGCCACCTAGGGCTTCATGAATCAGCACAAAAGCATCTTGAGAGCTAAGCGTCATTGACACTTGAAAGCTACTACTTGCAATCAGGAAATCATTCACTACGTTCTGTATTTCAAGAGCAAGATCACGCCTCCAAGCAACAATATTGCGATCTTCCTGATAAATACCTGACAAAGCCGCGGGGGTATCACCTTCAAGAAAACGGCGTATTATCAAATCTTGGCTTGTCTCATTATGGCTAATCGCTAGCGAACTCATTACTTTCTCTCAATTTAACTCAATCAATCGGGGGATTGATCGGAGCACATTAAGATATGATACAACATATCATAAATAAGACAATCACTATCTTGAGATATAACCAAAAGCCTATTCGCTGGCGCCAAACTCTTCACGTATAATGGCCACCATTTCATACAGCCAACCACTTAGGCACCGCATGACAGATAACTCCCAAAAGCAAAAAGTCGGCTTTGTTAGCCTCGGCTGCCCCAAGGCACTAGTCGACTCGGAACGCATTCTTACCCAGCTAAAATCTGACGGCTACGACATCGTACCCAGCTACGATGATGCAGACCTGGTGGTTGTAAACACCTGTGGTTTTATCGATAGCGCAAAACAAGAATCTCTTGATGCGATAGGCGAAGCTATTGCCGAAAACGGCAAAGTATTGGTGACCGGCTGCATGGGAGCAGAGAAAGAAGTCATTACCAATACGCACCCCAAAGTGTTAGGAGTGACTGGCCCTGCCGCTTACGAACAGGTGGTCAACCAGGTTCACAACTTTCTCCCGCAACAAAAGCCCCATGACCCCTTTTCCGATCTTGTTCCCGCCCATGGCGTCAAACTCACTCCAAGACATTATGCTTATCTGAAAATTTCTGAAGGCTGCAATCATCGCTGTAGCTTTTGCATCATCCCTTCTATGCGTGGCGATCTGGTAAGCCGGCCCGTAGGCGATGTACTCGATGAGGCAGAGCGGCTTGCAAATGCTGGCGTCAGGGAATTACTGGTTATCTCACAAGATACCAGCGCCTATGGCGTGGACACCAAATATCAAACCGGGTTCTGGCAAGGACAAGCTGTCAAGGCAAGCATGCAGGGGCTATGTGAAGCGCTAGCGCAACTGGGTATCTGGGTTCGACTGCACTATGTTTACCCCTACCCCCATGTCGACAAGGTAATACCACTCATGGCCGAGGGTAAAATTCTGCCCTATCTGGATATTCCTTTCCAACATGCCAGCCTGAAAGTCTTAAAGGCAATGAAACGACCGGCAGCCACCGAGAAGACTCTGGACAGAATTCAAAAGTGGCGTGCACAGTGTCCAGAGCTAACCCTGCGCAGCACGTTCATTGTTGGCTTTCCTGGTGAAACTGACGCTGACTTCGAGGAGCTACTGCAATTCCTGCATGCCGCACAACTAGATCGAGTTGGCTGCTTCCAATACTCTCCCGTTGAAGGGGCTACGGCTAATGAACTTGATGGACATGTGCCTGAAGAATTAAAACAGGAGCGCTGGGAAAGGTTCATGGCCACGCAACAGGAAATCAGTGAAAAGAAATTACAAAACAAAATTGGCCAAGAACTGGAAATTTTGATCGATGACGCTGCTGGCGAAAACATTATTGGCCGCTCCTGGGCTGACGCGCCAGAGATAGACGGCAATGTGTTTATAGAACCGGATACATCAGTCAACGCCGGGGACTTTGTGCAGGTTACAATCACCGATGCCGATGAATATGACCTCTATGGCACTGTGAAGAAATAAGAAGAAAGAAGGGACTCCTGACCCGTCCTTTAATAAGTTCGGGGGTGAATCACCGGCGATGCAACACAATGTTGTTAAAGCGGAGAGCAGGGTGCTCTCCGCTTTGTTAAGACAACACACTCCATGAATGCAGACTTATACTGCCTGCGCGTGCTTGATGTATTCCAGCATGGTATCTACATCGCTGCAATCAAAAGGGTCAGTCGGGCAATCGTCCTGCTTACCTTCTTCGCAGAATAGCTGTTTAATCTCACCATCTTCAACCAGTATGGAGTATCGCCACGAGCGATCACCAAAACCCAGATTTTCCTTTTTCACCAGCATGTCCATGCCTCGAGTGAAGTCGGCATTACCGTCAGGAAGAAGCTTCACATTGTTGATGCCGAGCTGCTTGCCCCACTGATACATAGTAAACGCATCGTTAACACTGAGACAGTAAACTTCATCAATGCCCAGATCGAGCAGCTGCTGATACTTCTCCTCGAAACCCGGCAAATGGGTACTGCTACAAGTTGGTGTGAATGCACCTGGCAGGGCGAAAACCACAACTCGTCGACCGGCAAAGATTTCATCACTATTCACATCTTGCCAGCGGAACGGATTTTCTCCCTCTATAGACTCATCTCTGACGCGAGTTTTAAACACTACGTAGGGAACTCGATTGATACTCATGCAACACCTCACAGTTTTAATAAATAACTAACAGAGGTGATAAGGATAAGCATCTTTATTTAATTGGCAAAACGATTAATTTCGATAGCATTAATCGGATTTTCCGATGAGATTTGGCCGCCATCAATGTAAAACATTGCTGTTAAGCAAAAAGCGAATTGCTCTCCGTTTTGTTAACTGCCCATAGCAGTTAACACTATAAAACCGCCTGGCAGACAATCATAATCACCAGCATAGCGATAACAAACCCGCCTTCTGCAAGCACAGCATAGTGGCTGTTTTTCCCGAACAAACAAGCCGCCATTATCAGAACACTCACCATAATGGCGATCAATATTGAGTTGGCGTTGTATGCAAATGTTATGTGTTTCGAAGTGTCGGGTTCTGGCCGAAAGTAGATCCTAAGCAATCCGGTCTACAACAGGTATTAGACAATCAGATCGCTATACTGCCGAGCAAAAAATAGAATGAAATCAATAATCGTACTGTGCGCTGTAATGGCGCTACTGACTGGCTGCACTAATCCCAGCACCGAAATACCCGCGGACTTCCCGGCCGACGTTCCTATCATTAGTGGGGAAATCTACAGGGCAAAACACAGCAATTTTGAAGACGGACCAGGTTTCGTGGTGGATGTGCTCACCACGCTTTCGTGTGAGGAGGTCTTCGCATTTTACGCCGACATCATTGGTCCTCGTGGAGACGGTGACGTGCGTATCGAGACGAACTGCAGCAACACAGCGACGCGCTATGTGTCTATCGCTGTTCACCTGGGGCGGGAAGGGGCAGAAGGATTAAATATGGATGAGTACAATCGAGTATTAAGGGAGAGGGAGGGATAAAATACTGGTCAGTTTCATGAGTTGAGAAGAGATTAATTCCACAGCCGGAACTGACGAACCATTCGCGCATCTATTGTTAAGGACGTTAGTTGCAATATGGGAAATCAGAGATGAGTACAAGCCCCTCAAGCAGCAAACTCTACACCATAAGCGCAATATTATGGGCATCTACCTTCGGATTGTGGATCATACTTTGGTTCTTCAATCCGTATTCTCAAACTGACACGATAACAATTCCAGGCGTGATAATACTGTTGCTTGCAAGTACAGGTGTAATTAGTTCATATCTTAGGAAACCTATACTATTGCTATCTCTAGCATTGATATCCTTTTTCCCAATAGGGTTTTATTTAGCGGGGACACCGGGGATATTTGTACTAATTGGAATATTGAATTTATTAGCCATTATCCTTGCGGCCGTAATCCTATTTAGGGCCAACAAGGGGCACTAATAGTTTAACGAAGGCCGGCTTTAGCCTGTCAACCCCCTTAAACTATTAGTGTCCCCTTTTATTCTGGGGGATTTTAGTGATGCCGAAATCAAAGGTTCAGTTAAATCCGGTACAGGTCGTATAGAAAAGTGAATAGTACCAAAGAGGTGAGCTGTGCAGACATATATTAAAGATGTGATGTCATCAGAAGTAACAAGCGTTTCATGCGAGTCCACGGTGAAGCAATCAGAATCAACTATGTTAACCACCAATAGACGATGTGTCCCTATAGTCGACGGCTCAGGAGTTTGTGTAGGGGTATTAAGCCACAGTGATATTCTGCGAGTTAGAAATCAAGAGATTGATGTCTCTTCAATATCTGTCAAAGAAATTATGTCAGGAGGAGTTGTCTCCGTTAGCCCCCATTGCTCTATAGATGATGCTACTGATCTTATGATTGATCATGGAATACATCATGTCTTGGTTATCCAGAGCAAACAGGTGATTGGAATCGTTTCATTGATAGATATCATAAAGGTTGATAAGGCCCAAAGGTTCAACCGCTTCGATGATTCCCTATCGTATGTACCCATCAATTGATGATGCAAGGTCAACAAGGGACACTAATAGTTTAATAGCTTAACGAAGGCCGGCCTTAGCCTGTCAACCCCCTTAAACTATTAAGCTATTAGTGCCCCCTTTTATTCCATTTCCGCTTTCGACCCTTAGCCGACATTATGTCGGTTATTCCGTTTTCGATCTAAAAATTGTACTCTGCTGTGAACCCCCCAGTAAATTGGGAAGTTGATGAGTACAAAAAAAATGATGTAGGTAGTAAATACGCTGAGGTTTTTGCCAAAATATCACTATAGCGCTTTTCAGAATTTTTTTGATTGAGCATTTTAGTCAAATGCTGGGGAATAACCTACCAATAGGATGACTCCATCAAGTCGAGAGGAAAATTCAATGACCAAGTCAAAAATACTAGCAATCTCATCAATGATCCTTGTACTGTCCTCACTAAACGCCTATTCGGCCGACAAGGTATACGTTGCCAATCAAGACTCAGATACCGTCAGTGTTATTGATGTAGAATCTTTAGCTGTCGTTGAAAATATTTCGGTCGGCGACATTCCCCACAATGTGAATCATACAACAGACCGCTCTTTGGTACTGGTCACTAACAAAAACTTGAATGTTTCAGAGAATCCTTCTTTATCAATTATTAGTTCAGCAACCGACAGAGTGTTGGACTCCATTGAAAATATAGGCAGTCGAGTCGAACATGTCGTGGCCATTGGATCTGATAGGGCTTATGTCACTGAGGATTTAGAGAGAAACGCTGTAGCCGTTATAGATATCCCGCAGCGTCGGATCATTAATTTTATCGAGGTCGGGGTTAAGCCCCACGGTTTATGGCCAACACCGGAGGGTGATGCGTTATTCGTACCCAATCAACTTTCCGGAACGCTCAACAAAATTGACGTCAGTTCCGGAAAAGTGGTTGGTGAAGCTCAAGTTGGACGCACACCTACTATGGCAGCCGTATCACCTGATGGTAACTTCGTCTATGTCACATTATATGGTGAACGAAGTGTTGCCGTGGTTAATGCCGGATTGGTGGAATCTGGCCGCCTGCAAATCAACGATCTAATTGCCGTTGGAGAACATCCTGCACAGGTGGCTGTCACACCAGATGGAAAGTATGTGTTAGTGCCCTGTGAAGGACCTGGTTCACTTTACGTTATTGATACTAGTACCCACACCGTAGTTGCCAATATAGCAACTGGTGCTGGAGCCCATGGCGTGGATGTATCTGAGGATAGCAATCTAGCTTTTGTTGCCAATAGAGAACCAGGCACAGTATCAGTAATCAACCTCAATAATCTCACTTTACTGAAACAGATTAAAGTTGGAGATAATCCCGCTGGAATTGATTTCGTAAGAGGCGAATAGGAACGGAAGTGTCGAGCCAACAAGAGACAGAGTTTGACTATAAGCCCAGATCAGTCAAGCCTGGATGATCATCCGGTCGCACTCCGAGCTCCCAATGATATTTACGATCCGCTTCCTTAATCGGTGCATCATTGATGCTGGCAATGCGTAAACGCATGAAGCCTTTCTCATCAAATTCCCAATTTTCATTGCCATAGGAACGAAACCAGGAACCAGAGTCATCACGCCATTCATATGCAAACCTAACGGCAATACGATTCGCTTGATAGGCCCAAAGTTCTTTAATCAATCGGTAATCTAATTCCCGCGCCCACTTGCGTGTGAGGAATGTCTTAATCTCTTCGCGCCCCTGAATGAACTCAGCCCTGTTGCGCCAAACACTATCCGGCGTGTAGGCAAGCGCTACCTTTTCCGGATCGCGACCATTCCATGCATTCTCAGCCATGCGTACTTTTTGAATGGCGCTGGTCTCATTGAAAGGGGGTAATGGTGGTTTATTTTCCATGACTTGGGCTTCTCGGGGTTTGCTAGATACTTTTAGCTTGGAAAAATAGTCTTTTTAAAATTGAATTGAAGAGACACCAGTTCCAAGGTAAAACGGGGAGGATTCAAAGGGGTCAGGTGCTGGCCTCTACACGGTCACGACCTTGCGACTTCGCTATATACAGTGCCTGATCGGCGCGTCTCAATAACTCCTCGGCACTCTCGCTAGCTTTATGCTCAGCCAGTCCGGCAGATATAGTAATGGGCCCAGCGAGCTTACCATTGGCATCACAGATCTCAACTTGTTGAATCGCTTTGCGTGTACGCTCGGCCGCGCCTATGCCACTTTGCAAATCGGTTTCAGGCAAGAGCAGGCAAAACTCTTCACCGCCATACCTAACAACCAGATCAGTCGGTCTTGCATTCCCAAGTAGAGTTTCGGCAACGATACGCAATGCATCATCTCCTACTGCATGACCAAAGTTGTCATTGAATTTTTTAAAATAGTCGACGTCAATCATAACCACGCAGAAAGGTAGATCATCCCCTTCACTACGCTGCAGGAGTCGCGGCAACATTTGATCTAACCAGCGACGATTGTATGCGCCGGTTAAACCATCTGTTATTGCCTGCTGCTCAAACTTTACCTGCAAGTTCTCACTTTCCTCCAAAGAGACATTGCTGGAACGCATACGCAAAGAAAGAAGCATTAATAGATTGGCGCAGAAGCCATGGGATGTGCGTGTTAGATCCCAAAAGGTCTCCTCTTCCACGCACAGTAAGGAGGTAACACCGGAAGAAACAACGTTGGCAGAAGCAACACTACCGTCGATAACCGAAAGTTCGCCTACTGTTTGTCCCTGTCTTAGCTCGGCAGCTACCCGTTGAAACTCGTCGTCGAGATACACCTTTAGTATGCCGCTGAGAACAAAAAACATAGTGCAGTTAGAATGATCTTTTTCAAGCAATGTCTCGCCATCGCCTAGCGTTCGCACCTCACACTGGCTCAATAACTCCCAGACGGGGTCCATTGAAACATCGCGGAAGACTTCAAATTGTTTTAGGTTCTCACGGGAGAGTTGTTCTTGGGGCGTCATGTGGGGTCACTCTTTGGTTTCTCGTATAACGCGTATAGGAAGAATTATAAGCTATTTTGATCAATTTTCACGTCTTAGCTATCGGCAGATAACCTACTAATGCTAGAGATATTTTTATTTAAAAGAATCAAAGGGATGGCGGCGCTTTGATTGATCGGGGGAGATTGGAACTCCCGGCCAACTGGTTCGAAGATTTAGCGTCGGAAATACAAGTCTTTATTAATTAATAGCTTACGGCCTTGGTCGGCTTTACTAATGAGTCTCATTGAGTCTGAATGAGCCTCAGTGAGTACATTTTTTACTACATATCCTTTCTGGCAACCTGTGCAGGAACTGTTCTTTGGTTCATGTTAAGCGGTGCGTCAATTCTGTCTAATATCGATCGGGGCGACAAACCGAATGAGAGAATTCCCACTCCCGAGACACTATCCTTGTAGGGCCGAGATCGACCCCAAGCGGACCTTGGGACCTTATTGAAAACCTAAAATAGCAGACGTTCGGACAGGAATGATCTTATGGACATATCCATCTAGCTAATGGACGATTAGATTTGAGTTCATTTGGTTGAAAGTAGCAATTTGTGGCTCTAGACTGACTGGCTGGAAGCGACTGCGAGTGGACGTTTAGAATTTCTAGGTGTCATCGAGTCGAACATCTGTTTGACAACCGTCGACAATATTCTATAAAACGAAATAGCAATTAGCAGGCCGCAAACCTCAATCTTGGTTTGACACGTTATCACAGTGATGACAACGAATCTCCTCAAAGACTGATGATAGGTCGGCCTCTTCCCTTATATAGTCCAGGACAATCCGAAGAGCCTTTCCTTCGTCGTCGAGTGCATATTTTGCCGCCATCTCCTTCAACCAATCTACATGGTCCTCGTTGAGTTCAAACTTATGTTCAGTCTTTATGTCCCCCATAATACACCTCCGTAATTTGTGCTTTGATGTAGTAGATATAGTTTGCCCCTGGTTGGCTAGAATGGCAATATTTAACGCTTGTGTTGCATCGATTGGTTGAGTACGCAGCCGAGAGTAGACGTTTAAATACCAATTAATTTAAAGTCTGACTCCGATTTTTCTGCGATACCGTGCCGAGAATATGGTGTAAGGAATATGTGAATAAATGGGGTCAGAGTAAATATACAGTACTGT
>Ga0315334_10000234_pt1 | contig 34690 bp, 31 predicted proteins | sample M150034915metaG_FD_205555 | JGI IMG/M metagenome (GOLD analysis project Ga0315334, IMG submission 205555) | Ammonia-oxidizing marine archaeal communities from Monterey Bay, California, United States - M1 500m 34915 | ecosystem: Environmental > Aquatic > Marine > Intertidal zone | place: USA... | reverse complement strand
AGGGGTCGCATTACGACCTGCCGATCGCGCTGGCGCTGCTGGCGGCGATGGGCGTGACCGATGCCGAACAGCTGGGCGACTGGATCGCGGTGGGCGAACTCGCGCTCGATGCGCGGATCGTCGCCTCGCCCGGCGTGCTGCTGGCGGCAATCCATGCGAGCGAGGCCGAGGTCGGGCTGATCTGCCCCAGCACGCAGGGATCGGAAGCGCGTTGGGCGAGCGAGGTCCCCGTGTGTGCCGCGCCCGACCTGGCCAGCCTGCTCAACCATCTCAAGGGTACGCAGCTGCTGCCCGAGCCCGAACCGGGCGTGGTGGCGAGCGAGAGGAGCGGCGGCGATCTCAAGCAGGTGAAGGGGCAGGAAACCGCCAAGCGCGCATTGGAAATCGCCGCGGCGGGCGCGCACAATCTGCTAAGATAGTATATACCTACACAGCGTAGGAAATTTTCCATGGATTGCGTCATCTACATGCGGTGGTCAAGCACCGAACAAGCCAAGGGCTCGAGTCTCGAGAGGCAGCGTGAGGACTGCCGACAGTATGCGGGTCAGAATGATTGGACCGTCATCGACGAACTGGTCGACGATGGCATAAGTGCATTCAAGGGCGAGCATGCGTCGTCCGGTGCGCTCGGGCGCTTCGTGAACGACGTCCAAGCAGGGCGATACCCTGACGGCGTCATCCTCCTTTGTGAGAAGTTGGACCGCCTTTCACGCCAGGAACCCGGCAAGGTGTTCCTCTGGATGATGAACCTGACCGAATCCGGCGTTATCGTGGCGACGGTGGATGGAGCCCGCCGCTACTCGAAGGGCAACTTCGACATGGCTTCGATAATCGAGGTCGTCGTCAAGGCGCAGCTTAGTCACGAGGAATCACAGAAGAAGAGCGAGAGACTCGGCGCTGCGTGGGCGGCGAAACGCCGCCGATTGAATGCCGGTGAGCGGTTCGTGATGACACGGCGCGCTCCCGCCTGGCTCGAGGTGGTCGGGTCCCCGCCGACATTCATCCCGATACCGGAGCGGGCCGAGGTGATATGTCGTATCTTCCAGGAGACCGTCGCAGGATACGGCAAGCATCACATTGCGAAGAACCTCAATCGTGATGGTGTGCCCACTTTCGGCCGGGCCGAAGGATGGCATGCTTCGTACATCCAGAAGATCCTTCGCAACCCGGCGGTGATCGGCGAACTCCATCCAGGACGAAAGGCCCGAGGTTCGGCACGCGAACTGACCGGCGAAGTCCTGGTCGACTACTATCCGGCCGTCGTGGACGCGGATCTCCATCGCCGTGCGATTGTCGCGATGGATGAAAGGACCCGGCGCTTCACGGGGCGCGGCCGCCGTCTGGTGAACCTCTTTTCGGGTCTGGCGCGCTGCGGCACGTGCGGTTCGAAGATGACCTTCCGTGGCAAGGGACGCAAACAGCGCGCCGATGGTTCCTGGGTCAATGAGGATTATCTGGTCTGCGACGGATACCAGCGCGGGCTTGGGTGCGACAACGGTCTCCATTTCAACTATGCGATCTGGGAAGCCGGCATACTGGACCCGATCATCTTCGAAGCGTTACAGGATGATCGGACCGCTTCCCAATCCGACATACGAGATCTTGAGATCGAGATCGCGCGGCTCGAGCGAGTGTGGCAGATCGCCAGCGACCGTGCAGGATCGGCGCTCAGGATCGCCATAGAGACCGGTCGGCATGAGGCGCAGACTGCTTGGACCGATCTTGCCGCGGAAGCCGACGCCGCGGACGTAGAGTTAGCAGAAGCCCGCGAGAGGTTTCTCCTTCTGGTGCACACTCCGAGCAAGGAGGAGCAATGGACCCGCATCAACCGATTGCGGGCCTCCCTCGACGACGAGGATGAGGAGGTGCGATTCGAGGCACGCTCCAAGGTCATGTCAGCTGTGCACGCGTTGTTGACGGACCTTCGTTTCCATGGTCCGTATCCCGCAGGTGTCAGTATGGTGATCGCAGGCGAGCGATCTGCGAACGTGCATTACAACGAGGTGATGGGGGCCACGGAATGGTCGATGCGGTATCTTGATGCGGACCATGCTTGAATTCGTCCGCGCGTACCCGGAATGTGCCCTGAGACACGTGGGGAATGACCATGCAATCTCGTGAGGAAGATGGCGCTCCTGAAGAGAACATTGGTCCTCTCGTCACTCGCAATGTATTCATCGACACTCAGACTTATCGTGAGGTGGAGTTCGACACCCGCCATCCGACGCTCATGGCCCTGTTCGAACACATCGGGACTGACACACTTCGTCTGCACACGACCGACATCATGCTGCGCGAATGCCTGCGTCACGTCGGGGCTTTGACGGAAGGCTTGGCGCGGGAGCTGGGCAAGACCGCCGGCCTGGCGATGAAGTGGCGAAGAAGGATACCCGCTCATTCGCAGGAGATGCCCGAAGTCCCGACAGGCATCGATCACTCGGCATGGAGCAAGACGTATTTCGATGCCTTCCGGACGGCTCTGAATACCCACGGAGCACGCGAACATGCGGCCGCCACTCAAGATCCTGTTCCCATCTTCCGGGCATACTTCGATCGCCACCCGCCGTTCGATGAGAAGAAGAAACCGAAGGAGTTTCCCGACGCTTTCGTAATCGCGGCTCTCGTCAAGTGGTGCGAGGACAACGACGCCTCGATGTACGTCGTGACGCGCGATGGAGGAATGCGTAGAGCGGCTCTCGCTTCTGGGAGGCTCGTTCCTCTGGAGACGCTTACGGAGCTCCTCTCATCGGCGACACGCGAACATTCTCCTGACGTCGAAGCCGCAGTGGACCTGATGGTAGGGGCCTCCACCTTCGCTGGGGAACTCGCGGGCCTCGTCGACGAGCACCTCGGAGACGTCGGGATCGTCTACTACGGCGATCTCGCCGATGGCGATATCGAGTCGGCACGGGCCGCCGGCGATGCGAAGGAGATCGGCTGGACCGTCATATCCGCTGCCGCCGACCGTTACGGGGTCATCGTCGACTTCGTTCAGCCCATCTTGGCTCAGGTGGATTTCGAAGACCGCGAACTGGCGTTCTACGACAAGGAGGATGACAGCTATTTCGGTGCCGAGAGCGCCACCGCCGAACTCGAAGCGGATGTCGAGGTCAGGATGTTCGTCGAGATCACGGCGTCAGGCGAAGTCGTGCGAAGCGAAATGCTGGGAGGCGACCTCGACTTCCACGATCCGACAGGCCCCTACTGATAGCGGATGAGTGGCAGAGCGCTCCATCCGACATCGGTCGCCAGGCGTTCGAGGATCCTGACCATCGCTAGCGTGTCGAGGTGGCAGTAGGAGAGAAGTTCGGACTTCAGACGCTCGCGACGAACGTCCCTCGCCCCGATCATCTGCGTCCATCCCTCCATCGCCATCGCTCCGTCCTGGATTGCCTGTTCGCCGTAATCGAGGTTCGGACAGAGCACCGGCAGCACCTTCTTGATGGAGGTCGATCCCCTGAAGCCCGGATGGACGTAGGTCTGCTGGAACGGTGACATGAGATCTATCGTCCTGTCATTCATGTCGGCGAGGAACGTGGCGTGTGCGGGAAGCAGGTCAGCCATCCGCCTGTTGCACCCCATCTCGAACGACTTGTTCCATACCAGTATCGAGCCTCTGGCTTCGACAGTCTCGCGCAGCATTCGAACCAGTTCGTCCTGTCGTCCGTATTCGGCGGCGATCCATTCGTGATGCCGCAGGCCGCCGTCCTCATTCAGGACATGCATCGACACCTGGACCGGCAGGGTCATGTAGGGACCGTGCCCCCTCGACACAGGAACCGCCGGGGCGATCGTCTCGTAATCGTATAGGTGCAGTGGCCAGACGAGAGCATCGAGGAAGCTCCAGATCGCCGCCTTGTCCAGTTGGGCCTCGCCACTTCTCAGCGCGCGCAGGATCACCCGCTGCTTGGGTGTGACGTCGTCATCCTCGATCGCATCGATGGCCAGTCGCCCCTCCTCGTCCAAGGACGTCAATCGCTTGCTGGACACCCGCGGCAGATCGTGCGCGGTCAGGTCCGGGAGGTCACTGTTCAGATGACTGAAGGCGGAACAATGGCGCGTCCGGCTACCGACATGGCGACAATCGCAGCGGGTCTCGTCGATGCTCTCCTGGTCGAGAAGGGCTTCGGCGGATTGCATCGAAGCGAGCACCTCGCATGCCATCCGGTCCACTTCGTCAGTTACGTCGGCAATGACGAAGAGGTGCTCAGGCTCGAGGACGTTTTCCAGCCGGTAGCCGGGGTCGAGGTGTACGATGTAGCACTTCTCGACCGTTTCGCCCGCCAACTCGGCTACGTTGCGCTGGAAGCATATGTCGATGATGTGCTCTTGATACGAGGTCGAAGCCTTGATCTCGTAGATGTCGATGGCTTCCGGCCGTCGATCGACGGCGTCGGCACGCGCGAGGAAGCCGCCGTGCTCGAATGTCGTCTGCTTCGCCATCGAAGACGAACCGATCAGGTCGGCCAAGTGGTCGAGGGCGATGCATTCGACCTCCTGACCTTCGCGCGCGAGGAGCCGATCGAAGGACGACAGGCCCGGCGTGGGAAACTCTTCGGGCCTCGTCCGCTGCAGCCAGAAGCATTTGGCACAGGACCGGAACCTGATGAAGTCCGTCTTCGTGATCATCGCAATCTCACACGTAGCCCTTGGGAACTACTTTAAAGTAGTATCATTATTGTCGACATCAAGGGGAACGTTCTACCATGTCCGACGCTACGACAAACTTCGACGAAGTCGCCCATCTGAAGGCCGTTGCCGCTTCGAGGGCCACTGACTGTGGCTTGTGTTCGGGATGGCTCGAGAAGATCGTGCTGTTGGAGGGTGGCACTTGGCGGACCTTGGACTCGCGGGCGGAGCATCGGCTGCGGCTGACGGTCGAACTGCTCAGTCGCGTGCTCGACGCAGGGATGGTGTCGTGGTTGCATGGCGACGACGAGGACGCGCGAGGCACTTCCCTCGCCCAGACCCTCACCAAGGTGCCGCGATCGCTCCGCCTGGCGCTCGCGAAGTTGCGCGAAGGATTCGTCCGTTGACTACTCCTTCGTTACGAGATGTGGATGTCGGAGAAAGGCTTCAGCTATTGCTTCTCGGCCTACAGGACGTTCGGGGGGAACTCGCGAGGTCCGGCGAAGCGCTTCCTGCTGCCTATGTCGAGGGTGCCGTCGATGCCGTTCGAGCCGCTCTGCAAGGCACCTCGGCCAGCACTCTCCCCACGAGGGCTGACACCGCCTTCATCGGTCGTCATCGTGTCAGGTTCCTCCCCATCGCTCCCGAGACGTTCACGCTCGATGTCGATGCCGCAGCGCTCGCGCACAGGGTCGATGACACTTCGGATCACATCGGAGCCGCCATCGGGGGTGACCAGGGTTTCGTGGGAATGCTGCGGTGCGACGACCTTGCCGCCGCCACCCTGTATCTGACCCTTGCTCATTGCGACTGGATCAATCTCGCGACGGGAGATGTCTTCCATGGCACGGCGAGTGCTGCCGAAGGCATAGTCGGGACCCTGTCCGGGCGTTCGAGCTACCCACGCTGGCGAATGCCTAAAGCCGGGCGCGTGCATGAAGAGACCCAGGCGCGCCTCGTTGCGCTCGGCTGGAAGCACCTGCGAGGGGTTCGGCCCCCTGGCTCGCACTCACGGGGTTAATCGGCCTTCCGCTTCGCTCGCGACCTCTCGTCCGCCAGGGCCTGCAGGGCTTCGTCCTTCTCCCGAATGGCATCGAGTACCTTCGAGCGAAGGACCCTGACCTTCTGCTCGTACCGGGCGATGAGCTCCGCCTGTCGTCTGATCTTCTCGAGAGTGCCTTCGCTGACCCCATGGGTGGATCGCAAAGAGACGATGTAGGCGGCCATCCTCGGGTACTTGCATTTCTCTCCTGAGATGTACTTCCGCAGGGAGGGGCTGCCGGCTTCGATCGCGACGTTGGTCTGTGTGATCAGAGGTTTATGCGAGCCATCGGCATCTTCCATCTGCTCGGCCAGTTCGGGTGATTGGGGTGTGCCGTCGAGCAGACGGTGCAGAGCATCCAGCAAGCGTCGATACGGGCGTGGACATTCATCTTCTGGATGGTCGAGTTCCGGCACGAGGCTCATCGGTGGTCTCCTCGAACGATTTCGGTTTGATCGATTTCGTCGGCGGGTACGGGCGCGCCGAGATGAGCGAGGATGGTGCGGGCCTGATGGGCGCGATCCCTCGCCGCGCGGAATGCCTCGATCTTACCGGACCGCTCCCATGCGGTTCGGTTTTCCTCGTAGCGGCGCTGCCAGAACGGAATGTCGGCTTTCCCGAGAATGAAGTTGGGGCAACTGCAGCACAGGCCGGGATTCCGACGCTCGACGTTCGGTTCCTCGACGCGCCAGTCGATCCGGCCGCCGCGGACATGGCAGGCGGCCTTGTCCGGATTGAGCCCGATGAGACAGCTTCCATGTTCCGCGGGCCAGAGGCGAAGGTCGGCGTGTTCGATGAAGCCCCGGAGCCGGTCGGTCGCATTATCCAGTTCGTCACCATCGATGATTTCCGAAAGACGCGCGCGGTGACGTTCGAGTATCCGGTCAGCACCGGCTACTGCCGGGGTGTCGGCTTCGTTGCGTTCGTAAAGCAGCCTTACGAGTTCGTTCGTTGCCACCGCCTCGCTCTCCTCCAGCGCTGCAGGGCTCCGGGCGATGTAGCCGTTCTCCGTTATCGCGAGGGAGAGATGCTTGAAGTGCCTGCTTATCGCGGGGCCGAGATCGGGGTTCGTCCGGAAGATCATGCGGTGGAAGGCACGCCGCCACTGATGCGGCCTGATGCAGCGGCCACCGGTCTCGTAGTACGGGGCGAGGCCGGGCTTCGAGGCGACCTGTGGCTTCAGTATCTCGGCGAGTCCTACCTGCCGCTCGATGAACGCTTGAGCGCTCGTCCGCATCCCCTCGGCCCTGATCTCGACGATGTGTTGCGGGTCGAAGGTGATCGAGGAATTGTACCAGTTGAGGACCAGTTGGCGTCGGAGGAAGGGGGTTGGAGCATTTTCTCTCCACGGCCGGAACAGCCGCTCTAGCACTCGAACGGCGCGCACGGTCATGGGTTCTGCATCGCTGCCGCTGACCCGAGCCCCGATCAGCCATTCGGTCGGGGTCGGTTTGCGCTGGTTCTTCGAAAGATAGCCCTTCAACCAGAAATGCTCGTTCGTGCCGGACGAGGAAGGCCGGATCTCGATGCAACTGGGTAGAGCGGTGTCGTCGCTCATCGGCTCGACCTCGACGCTGGCCGCCTCGCTTATCCGCCACCCGATGCCGGCGTTGAGAATGATCAAGCAGGCATCGCGGATCGTCCTGACTGCTTCCGCGACCCGCATCCCGGGGTCCCGGCCCGCAGCGCCGCTCTCCTGCAGCCAACGTTCGCCATCGAGCTTGAAATCCAGGAAATTGACGAGACGATTGCGCTTGTCGGTCGTCTGGAAAGGGATGCTGAGGTCACGCGGCCCGATCCTAAGATATTCGTCCTGGACCCAGATGGTCTGATCGGCGGGCGCTCCCATGAGCCTATGGGCTTCGCCGATGATGGGGAGGATGACTTCGTCAGGTAGGTCTTCGAGCCGTTTGAGCCCCTCGCTCGACATCTGCATCGCCATGCTCGCGACCGTCCTGCTCTCGAACAGCCCTACGGCATTGACAGTCACCCCCGCACGTCCGAGATCGCCCTGAACCTGATGCAGCCACGACCATGGCTTCAATCTGAGACTGACGAAGTTGAAGGTCGGGCGATCGACTTCGATGTCGTCGGCGGCGACGTCGCGATCCGATCCGGCTTGGCTCGAGAAATCTTCTGCCTCGTCACCATCATCTTCGGGATCGGTATCTGAAGTCAAGATATCGAAGGGCTGCGAGGCCGCCCCTTCGAGATGCCTTCTGAATATCGCGAATGCCGCAACATCCAGATCGGAGATTGATTCATATCGCTCCTCGACCATGAACCTTGCAAGGTAGACGAGCGCAACCTCGATGAGCGTTGCATTAGAAAACTTCTGCAAGGCAATATCCGCATGGCGTGGAAGCAGGAGGCATGCGGCGAGTAGTTTCAGCTCGTTTGCTAGTTCTGCGTTCACGCCGTCCAGCCGCCAGTGGATCGAGAACGGCGCTCGACCCGGCGTCTTGCCATCCAAGTACCACCGCTTGTCCGACCACCTGCTACGACCGGATATCCAGGGGTCTCTCGCCACTAACTCAGCGAGTGGCTCGAGGTCCCGAAGGTTCAACGGTTGATGCTTGGATGAGCCCGAGATCATCACTCTATCGCCGGCAGTTCCGGTGTCGGCTGCCGCTCCCCAGCCAGAACCGTTTCATCGTCGAACATGAGAAGATGCAACAGCACCGATTTCTTCACGATCGCCCATCGACCGATCCATTCGGGACCGCTCACGAGTTCGCTTGTGAATGCTTCGTCGATCTTGTCGAGGAACTCCAGCAGATATGCGTACCCGCTGGGCGTCGGCTGGACGGCAGCGAGCGGGCAGATTGGGCATCGTCCGTAGGCTGCGCAGAGCCTCCCCTTCACTTCACCGGGGATCGGGCTGTCCAGGGGATCGAGGCAGGCGTAACCCGGTGTTGCTGAACCACGGTCCAGTTTCGGATCGACCAGGAAGGAACGGATCACTCCTCCAGTCGCGAGGTAGCGCTCGTTCTGCATCATTGCCCGCCCGAGTTTCTCCTCGTCACGTCTCGCTATTGCATCGGTGCGGTAGTCCACGAACGTCGTCTGGATGGATTCGTGGTTGGCATGGTCCCTGACCTGCAGGAGGTCGCCTCCGGTGATCTTGTGGATCGCATCGAGGGTGGTCGGACGCAGCTTCTTCAGCTGGAGCCCCTCCAGCTTGTGGCGTTTCGCGAACTTCGCCAACGCGGTACGGAATGTGAAGTCCGGGCCCGCGAAGGAGCGCAGGCCGTCCTTGGTGATCCACTGGAAGAGCAATTCGGTATGCGGGGGTTCGGAACGGGCTCGGAGGAAGGCCGTGCGCTCTTCGACATACCTGAGAATTCGCGAGGGATTGTCACCATCCTCTGTGCAGACGATGCTGCTGCGCTGCTTCTTTCCCTTCGCTCGGCGCTTCACGGGCATGATGAAGAGCCGCTCGCGTCCGAGCACCTCCTCCCGCCGATAGTCGCGCTTGTGGCGGAAGCCCTGGATGGTTGATGGGTTGAGTGCGAAGATTAGGGTGAGGATGATGATGGCGGGCACGAACTCTTCTATGGAAGGCATCAGGATCGAGCGGGCGCGCTGCCATTGCCGGATGCCTACACGCCGAGCGGGGTACTTGCCCTTGACGTGCCGGAACGGGGGAGGAATCTCACCTTCGTAATTGCGAGTCATCCACGCTGACAGGGCGACGGGATGTCTGATGAGGTCCGAGAGTTCCAAATCCCGTCCCATCCACCTGGACAATTCAGACGCGCGACGCTCTTGAAGGGCTATCAGTCTTCGCGACATCCTCGCCGCGACCCGCCATAGCTTCTCGTAATCCGCTTCGCTGAGCGCGGAATTCGCTGTCTTGGTTGCTGCCTTGCGATCCTTGCGTTTGGGCGGGAAGAGGATCTCCTCATCGATTTCGCCCCGCCATTCAGGCATCCTCCGCCATGCGGCAATCAGCTTCTCTGCGGATCTCAACGCGCCTGTACGCTGTCGGCGCGAATTAGGGTATTTCTCGCTTAGCCACTCGTCGAAATCCGCGATCAGCGCTGAATTGAAGTGCCCGATCGATTCGATCCTGTTGCCCGATAGAAAATTACCGAGGCCGTATTTCACGACCTTGTAGAAATCGTAGCGGCTCCTGAAGGTCCCTAGATCGGCCGCAGAGACCACGAAGGCCTCGGTCAGTGCACGGGCGGCATGCGGCGCCGCGCACTCTGCCAGGAAGGCCAGATCGAAAGGAGGGTTGATGCCGTGGTCATCGAAGCGTGCGTAAGAGACCCCGCCCTTCTGGAGGATCGTTCTCGATAACAGCTCTTCGAAAGTGTCGCCGTCGAGGGTCTGCGCGAAAGCGGCCCTGTTGCTCCCTGCATCCCGATGACCCTTGGATGTCATGGAATGTGCCTATCTTCGATCTTGGCTAGATGGTCGGCCAGCCGGTCAGAGGTGTTGCCAGGTATCTCGCTGAAGGACCGCAGGTAGGTATCGATGGTCGTTCGGGTGTGCTTGTGGCCGAGCCGGTTGCGCAGCAGCAGCCAGGCGGCATCGGTGGCCATCCCCTGCTTCAACAGACCGCCGAAGACCCCATGGGCGTAGGTATGTCTGCCGTCATGGAACGTGTGCATCGCGACTTCGACGAGTGTCGCATCCTTGGCTCCGGCGAGACGCTCTTCGGCCCGCATGAGGTCGGCGTCCTTGATGGCGCGCGCGAAGTCGGCTTCGATTGTCGCGGCGGTGGCTCGCTTTCCAGCGTTGCCGGCAGGTGCGTCTGGACGGTTGAGAAGTAGATTCTGAGGTTCATCCGCACCCAGAAGAGGTGCACCCTTCCTGCGACTACTCTCTCGTTCACCAGCGATGTAGATTTTTATCTCGCCGACGAGCCACACGGGGAAGAAGACCTCACGCGCTTTGAGCCCCTTGGTCTTGGATACCGTCAAGGTCACCACCGACATTTCTGCCCTTCTGCTGATGTCGAGATCGGCGAAGGTCGTGGCCTTGAGATTGACGATCTCATCGACGCGTAGCCCGGTTTGATGTGCGATCATCCAAGCGAGCCGCGTTCTGCTGGACTCGCTCTGTGACGCCTCGGAGGGCTTCGGGCCGATATGCGCATTCAGCTTCCGCATGTTCTTCGGTGACAGTGGTCGCGGTTGCTCATCCGCAGCATGACTGGGAGCTCCGCCCGCGCTACCCAGGAGCGCGCGAGCGCGCTTCATTGAAGGGAAGCTGTATTGCGGCCACCTTCCGCCGGCGAATGCGTGGAAGCTCTCGATCGATGCGCAGTACCGTCGAATGCTCGCGGGATCGAGGAAGCCGCCGGTCTTGTTGCTCGGCATCTTCACCAAGGATCGGATGTACTGGTTGAGCACTAGGTCGCTGACTTGGGTCCAGTCTTCGACACCCGGATGTGCATTGATGAAACTCCACCAGTTCTTCAGATCGTTGGCAGCAGCCTCTGCGGAAGCGGCTTTCGCCCATATCCCACCTTTGTAGGAGTTCGGACCGTTGAACTTCTGCAAGAGGAAGATCGCGATCGGCTCAATGATCTGTTCCGTCTGCTCATCCACGACGAAATAGAAATCAGTCGGTATGACAGCACCTGAGGGCGTCGGACGGTCAGTGTTCGGAAGTCGAACCGCATCGTCGAGATCGAACCTTTCGACGGTCAGTTCCATCTTCCAATCCTTCTCGTAATGAGCAGAGGGTGCAGCCTGATATCATTAACCTCAGAATAGGGACATTTGTTCCAACCCAACATAACCATCGTTATATCAGGTAGCAGATTTATACCGGTCCCGTCTCTCCGCTCCGAAGCCCTCTCTTGTCCCCATAGAGAAGACCGCTTTCGAGGTAAGGATGTCCCTCTGAAAACCTTCTTTCCTTTGTGGGAGGGACATGTTGAGAACCCATTAAGGCATGATACGTGAGCGATGCGGTCACGTTGGCCCGCCATGTGGAATGTGCACGCGGCGAAGACCTCACCTCTCCCACTTGCTCTCGGTCGTGCCGACCGTCGCCGTGCTAATCACAAGTTTGATCTCATTGCCCAGAATACCGATGGTCGGATTGCGGAAGGTGGCGATATCCGGCTATGATTTTCAGGATGACCAACGCCGCCGAGAATCGTCCTGAAGGAGAGCGCAGGCTCGCCGAAACATTTGGTGCACGGCTCGCGCGTCTACGCGAGGAGGCCGGATTGGATGCTACGGAGCTAGGTCGACGGGCTGGAATGACCCAGGCCTATGTCTGGCGCCTGGAGAACGGCCGGGCCTTGCCCAGCCTTCGCAACTTGGCGCGCTTCGCATTGGCGCTCGAATGCCCGCTTCCGAGTCTGTTGGAGGACGTGGACTACCAGGGCATCGAACTAGATAGCCGCCAGTACCGGCGGGGATAGACGGCACTTCGGCGCGAGCCTTGCTTCAGGAGCCGCGACGTCGCCATCGGGGCACGTGCCGATCCGGACGCGGCGATCTGCGTAGAACGATCCGCGCGACGTGTTCATCCCCCTCGAATTTGGTCGCGAACAGTCCGCGTTCCTTCTCGCACAGCATCCGCACGATCCTCAGCCCCGAACCGCTGCTCTGCGGGACGATGGCATCCGATGCGCGACTGATCACCTCGAGCATGACGAGACGGGAACGGATCTGGCATTCGACACGGATGGCATCACCGGTTCCGCCATGCTTCAGCGCATTGGTGACGAGTTCATATGCCGCGATCAGGAAGGTGTGCGCCAGCCCGGCCCGTAGCGGTAGCGACGGCGCATCCGCGACGAGGGTGACCGGCGTTGCATCAGAGCGACCCAACTGTATCGCGTCGAGCAACATGGTGAGTTCGTGCAGGACATCACAGCCGAGGATCGAGGAGCGCGCGAGAATTCGCCTCGAGCGTTCGAACCCTTCGAGCCGCGCTATCGTCTCTTCGATGTAGGAAACGGTATCCATCCCACGCCGAGATGCCAATCGAAGGAGAGCCAGGACCGAGGCGATCTCGTTCGCCGTTCGGTGGCGCTCCTCCGCGAGCAGGAGATTGTCATGCTCTTCGTTGTTCGGGCGGATGTCGTGGCTGGGCTTCATGGCGGATCGCTCCCTTCGATCAGCCATATACTACTTTAAAGTAATGGTGCAACCTTTTCGTTCACATCTGTTCCGGCCATGCCGCAGCTCAGATGCCCGCGTATCTTGACCAGCCGTCACGGCGCAGTTCGCAGGCCGGACAGTCACCGCAACCATAGCCCCAGGAATGGAGTTTGGTTCGGTCACCGAGATAGCAAGTGTGGGTCTGCGTTCTGAGGGACTCGACCAGGGTGGCGCCGCCAAGGGTCTCCGCAAGCCGCCAGGTCTCCGCCTTGTCGCGCCACATGAGAGGGGTGTGGATCACCAGCTTCGAAGCCAGTCCGAGGTTGAGCGCGACCTGCATCGCCTTGACCGTATCGTCTCGGCAGTCCGGATATCCGGAATAGTCCGTCTCGCAGACGCCCGTCACGAGATGTTTCGCGCCGCGCCTGTAGGCAAGCGATCCGGCGAGCGACAGGAATACGAGGTTGCGACCCGGCACGAACGTGGTCGGGAGACCATCCTTCCCGATCGCGATCTTCACGTCGGATGTCATGGCCGTCTCGCCGATCTGCTCGAAGGTCGGCACGTGGAGGACGTGATCCTTGCCGAGACGGCGACGCCAGGCGTCGTCCATCGCCGTTAAGGATTGCCGGATCTCGTCCCGACAGTCCATCTCGATCCGGTGCCGCTGGCCATAATGGAACCCGATGGTCTCGACGCGCTGGAATTCCTGTAGGGCCCAAGCGAGGGAGGTCGCCGAATCCTGTCCTCCGGACAGCAGAACGAGCGCGGCTGATCCGTCCAGTCCTCCTGGCTCTTCTCGCGTGATGTCGTCTTGCCCACTCACGATAGAGATTCCTCTCTCCTCGGACCGCGGTAGGTGCAGGTCTCGCCGGCGCTCTCGCGCAGGACCGTCACTCGGGTGAGTCCTCCAATCGACGCATCCTGGAGCTTCGCCCAGATCCACATCGCAAGGTTCTCCAGGGTCGCCGGTCCCAAGCCTTCGACCTCATCAAGGAACCGGTGATCCAGTCCGTCGCGCACGCCCTCGAGGGTCCGTGCGAGGATGCCGAGGTCGACGACCATCCCGCTCGTCGGATCGATCTCTCCTTCGATGGCGACCTCCGCTTGATAGGAATGCCCGTGGATCCTCCGGGATCCTTCGGCATCGACGTGCCGTTGCAGGGTGTGTGCAGCGTCGAAACCGAAACGTTTGGTTACCTCGACCATCAGTCCTTCCCCACGAGTCTCAGGCCCTTGGGTCGCCGCAGCACACTGACCAGATGTGTCGAGAGGAGTTGGTAGTCGGCACTGGTGTTCTGAATCGTGTTCCACAACCGCTTCTGGTCGGAGAACTCCCATTCGCCGGCTGTGAAATGCGTACGGCCGATCAGAGGCTGGAGGCCTTCCATGAAGTCCTCGACGGTCTCGGCCCGTCGATCGAATACGAGCGCATCCATGACGTAGCCCATGGCTACGAGGCCGGCGCCGTGCACGAGACGTGAGGTCTTGGGGCTGTGGCCATCCCAGTCGGCTGCGAACGCCTTCCGCACCGCGCCGAAGAAGTTCGCGATGAGCGAATAGCCGGCGTCGAGCAATCCGCGGGTGTCATCCCGCCACATGCTCAGTGCTCCGTCGGAGAGAGAGGCCATTACGACCTTGTGGATCAGGGTGTCCTTGATGACGCCGGCACGGTTCGTGTGCTGCTTGATCTGTCCCCGCAGAGGCGATCCCTCGCGGTAGTTGAGGGCTTCGACGAGCAGCGCCGCCGCAGCACGGTCGGACAGGCGCGGGGGCAGGCCTTCGACCGATGGGAGTATCTCGTAGATGAGGTCGCGCGGAAGCGGTTTGGTCGAATTGATGAGGATGAAGTGCTTCTGCAGATCGGCCGCGCCGTCACACAGGAAGGCAGACACGAGCAGCGGGAAGTCGCTGCGCTCGGACATGGTCGCCGCGGTGAAGCGCTGCTGACCGTCCACGATCCACCCCGGAGGCCCTTCAGAGACATCGACTATCAGCCTGCCGTTGTCGATCTCGGCGCCGAAGGGGAACCCGAGGACGATCGCGTTCGGAAGGATCGGATCCTCGTCCAGGTCGAGGTAATCCTGGATTTCGGCGATGTGGTTCCGGATCTGCGGTCGCTGGAAACCCGACAGCCGCCCTTCCTTGTCCCGCCTTGCCCGGTCGACGGTGGCGATCTTCGCTATGGTCTCCGCGTCCGCCTGGAACGTGACGACGGGCGTCCTTTCGGACTGCGACACGGTGAGTATCGGTTCGATGGTCAACTTCATGAGGGTGGTTCCTGTGACATCAGGTGTTCGTGGAAGGCGGCGAGGTTGTGGAAGCCTCGGCGCTTGTTGTGGTTCGAGGAGCGGAAGACGAGGGCCTCCACTCCGATCTCGCGACAGACGCGGCAGCCGCAGGTGTCCCATGGCCTCGCGTCGAGCGTGCGAGCGTAGCTCCTTCGGAGGGAGGCGAACCGCTCGCGGTTCTGATCCTCGGTTTTCCGATCGTCCGTCAGCACGAGCTGCGCATACTCGAAGATGCTGTCGAGGGTCGGCTCGAGGAGGGCGGTCCCTTCGGCGAACGCATGCAGGCCGTCCATCGCGGCCTTCTCCTTCGCCAGGAGCAGTTCCTGCCCCGCTTCTCGTGCCGCGGCGCTGTTTCGGGAACGACGTTCGTCGGTCGCCTGTGGTATACGGATGGCGGTGTAGTGATCGAGGGCCCCGGCACCGGATACGAAGTAGTTGCGTTTGTCGTCCTTGAACGCACGCAGCAGCGGTGATGTCGTATCGAAGCTGGTCACCCCGGCCGAGCGCAACCTGTCCGCTTCCTCGATCTTCCCGAAGCCGAGCACATGGACCGCACTGGAGCCCTTGCCGATCATGTCGTTGATCGCATCGAGAGCGCGCAGGATGTCCTTCGTGTCGGATCGGGCCATTCCGCCCAGCGCGATGGACTTGTAGCCCATGCCGATGAGCGATCTGGCGGCTTCGGCCATGCTCGCGGGTGACCATCCTTGCACCACCCCCACGGGCGTGAAACCCTTACCCAGTGCCGGAGCGAGGCGGAGGAAGTCGTCAGCGAGCGTGAGCGTGATCTCCTGCCGGCGGCGTGCTTCCTCGCTGCCGGGGCCGTTCTCGGCGTCGAAGTCGAAGATGAGGTGATCGACCGAGCAACCGTGCGTGAAGCCCCCGTCCGCGTAGAACTCGAGCGTGTCCTCCACCGAATAGGATGGCTCATGCGCGTCGCGGTAGCTAAAGGCTCCGCAGTCACCCATCAGCATGCTGCCGGGATGCTCTCCTTCCGGATAGCGAAGGAAGCGGCGTGCTCCTTCCCGACGGAACCGCATGGTCTTGGCGATGCTGTATTTGCCGGAGGAGTTGTGGTCACTGAAGGCCGCGCGCGACACGAGCAGTCCGTCGTAGGGTGCGCGGTCCATGTGCTCGTGCGGGTATTCGTCACCGGTGTGCACACGTCGCGTCCTCCCTTGGCGCAGACGCGCGAAGTCGTAGCCGGGGTCGACCGTGTCGCTAGTTTCCGCAAAGAGGAACTTCATGCTGCCGCTCTCGGTCGATGCTCGAGGCGGATCAGGTGATCTCTTAGACGATTGATCGACTTCGCGGTATATTCGACCTCGTTCCACTCGAGATCGATCTCCTCCCAACGCCCTTCGGTCCAGCGACAGTACGGCGCGATGCGCTCCAATGCTTCGATGGAATGGGCGAAGGGATTGGCTGCTGCATCCGGGCGCCCCAGTATCCGGTCCATGAGAAATCCCAGAGTTTCGATGCCGGCGGAATGCATCAGTCGGCTTTCACGCGGACTAAGGCCCCAGGCTGCCGGGAAGACGGTTCTGACGGCGCTCCAGAAACCCGATAGGATAGCGTACATCGCCTGGATGTCGGCTTCCCTGCCCTTCCCGCCGTAGGGCGCGAGCGCTCCGAGAGGACTGGAGATTGAACGCTTTATGGCCTTGAGCAGCGCCTGATCATTCACGACGGCACCACCGTTCTCTTCGCCCGCCCTGATTATCAGACCGTGGAAGGGAGAGTTCCGGTTCTGGTTAAGTGCATCCACGAGCACGTTGGGGATCTTGCGTGGCCCGAGGTCGCGCGGAAGGACCGCCGCGTCGAGCGACGGCAGCAGCACGTCGACCACACCGCGAGGCAGTGGTCTGGCCTTGTTGACCAGAATGAACTGTTCGCGATGGACCGCGATGTCCGCGCTGACGAATGCGATGACCGGCACGGGCAACTTGGATCCGGATTGCTCCAATGCGAGCGATCTCTGCTGTCCATCGACGATCCAGCCTCGAGCGTTGTCGCCGAGGATGTGGAGGGTGCCGGCTGCCGCGTTCCCGAGCATCGACTTCGGACCGCGCGCAGCCGTGAATCGCACCCCGGGAGCGAGAGCTATGATTATCGGGTTCGGAAAGATTACATCGCCCTTGCCGAGGTATTCGGCGATATCGGCGATGTGTCCGCGGATGTCCTTGCGCTGGAAGCCGCCGAGGACGCCGCCTTCCTTGCGCTGGACGCGGCTGATGTCCGCTATATCAGCGATGCGATCCCCGGGCGCGGTGAACATAAAGAGTTCGGTTTCCCCCTGGGCGAACCTGATCGCCTTCGCTTCGAAACCCATTTCACCCATGCCCGGCTTCCCTTTTCGTCATGAGACGCGAGAGACGCTGCGTTCCGCACGCGATCCCGCTTTCGCGCAGTCTGCGCACCATCGAGGTTGGCGAAGTGTCCTTGGGCGCCATCGCGATCTCTCCCAGAATGATGTCGTCCGCCACTTGGCGACGCTCGATCGGCGCCCGCTTCACCCTGGGCATGCGTTCGACTTCTTCTTTCTCACGCTCCAAGTCCCAGTCCGCCTGTCCCTTGAGATGGAGGGCTAGTGCCCGGGAGGCGAAGTCGGCTCGGATGCCACCCCCTGATAGGCTTGGGATGTCCTCGTCGTAGGGAAGGATCGCGCAATGGGCCGTTGCGGGCAGCGCCTTCGCGATTCCCAGCCCGAAGATGCGAAGTCTGGTCATGAGGTGACCCTCGAGTGTCTCGAGCGTCGGCGCCAGCATTTCGGCATACTTCCGGCTGAGCGTTATGAGTGTCACCGGATGGCTCGTGATCTGGCTCTCGAGATTCATGGCGTAGGGTGAACGTGACAGTTCGCGCCCCCAGTCACGGGCGGACATCCATGGAGGTGGACCGTTATCGGGGGTGGCCGCTGGCGAGATCGTGAGGTCGTACGACGGGACCTGGGTTTCGCCAGCGACAAGACCGAGCCCGGCGGACAGGATCGCGAACTCCGCGCCCGCCTCATCGGCTGCGTCCCGAACGATAAGGAAGCCGCGGCCCGCATACAGGTCACGAGCAGGTCCGTGCCGTTCGCAGCGCTGCAGGAGTTCGAACCAAGGCCGGCCAGGGTGCTCAGAGCGAGTGGCGTGCCAGTCCGGGCGCGCTTCCACGCTACGCGTTTTCCGGGCCGAGCATGTCGTTATCACCAGAGGCATTCGCTCCATAACTGCGGTCGTTTCCATGTGAGAGCTTGCAGTTATTTCCATTTCCAGAGCCGGAGTGCCTGATAAGTGTGATCGATGTGGCGTCTTGGTGGGCTAGCTCGCACCTCGCGCCGGGTCAATCGCTCGCTGCCTCTCCTGCCGCACATGCGCGAAGTGGTCCGGCACTCGCACCGTTTTTCGTGACTGGTAGATCAGGCAGGTAAGTGGGCGGTCGTCCTGACGTGGCGAGTCACGATGCGCGCGGCATCGAGCAGGTTGTCCACGACGTGATCGGGCGACACTTGGCCGGCCGAAGGCGTCCATTTCGGGATAAACCCGCCCGGAAAGTGAATGGTCCTGAGACCTGCAGCCCTAGCGGGTGCGATATCGCGGTCGAGTTGATCGCCGACCATGAACGGGGCCTCGTCGTCACCCGCCAGACGCTTGAAGCGCTCGAAGAGCCTGACGCGTTTGCGTCCTTCGAAATAACGCGAGATCATCGGATCGAGTCCGATCCTTTCTGCGGTCCTGCGGGCCTTTCTGCTTGAACCCTCAGTTAGCACGACGACGGATATGCGTTCGTCCCTGAGGTGACGTAGCCCCTCGCGGACCCCGCCGCGCTCCTGCGGGGTCTCGCCGAGCATCGACAGGAACCTGGCGACCATGGCATCCTCGTTTCCGGCGATCGGCGGGGTAGGATCGACCAGCGCGATCCGCGCCGCGCGTTCGGCTCGCGCTCCGGCCAAAGCCGCACCCATTCCTCGGACCAGGAGTTTCGGGGGGTAGCGCAGCCCATCGTGATGACGCTCGGCGATAGCCTGGTCGACGCCCCTCACGAAGGCGAGCGGATCACCGCGGATCTCTCCGCCGAAGGCCGCTGCCGATGCATCCAGCAGTTCGAGTTGCGCTGCGGCGAATACCCGGTCGGTATCCCACAGGGTGTTGTCCGCGTCGAGGAAGACGAGACCTTCTTCAGCAGCCGCCCGCATTCTCTTCGCCTGCCCCTTCCCCTGGATCATGTTCGGTCTGTTGCCCGTCCGCGGGAGCAGAACTGCCTTCGCCCTCTGCCGCCGCATTCGCTCTGTCAAGTCCCGCTGCCCCGACACTATCCGCTTCCTGTTCGCTTTCCGTCCCTTGATCACTTTCGGCCGAGCCGGTCTGCTCGACGCCATCTTGGCTTTTCGCTTCGGCTTTGGGCAAGAAGGGCGGGATGGCCAGAAGCAACGCCAGGGATATCAGCCACCCCAGGAGGAATCGAAGCGAGCTTGCGAGGAAGCGCTGAGCGGGATCGAGGATGCGCAGCTTGTCCGCGGTCTTGCACGCGACGAGATAGGTCTCCGCGACGAGGTCGCGAAGGTAGTCCTGGGCGAGTCCCGGGTTCACCGACCAAACCGTCGTAGCCGCTGCGCCGCCTGTTGCAGTCTTCGTCGTCGAGGCGACGTAGGCTTCTCCCCACGCTTGCGGGGTGACGCCCGCTATTCCCCTGAAGAAGAGCCGGGATTTCGGAGATTTGTCCTTCGCGACGAGCTCACTGTCCGTGTACTTGAATCGTGTGCGGGTGGCGTGGAAGGTGATGAGTGCGCCGCAGACCGCGAAGAGCACGAAGAGGCCGAAGAGCGCGTAGGAGAAGATCGCTAGGATGCCCGTGACGACGCTGCTCTCGAACAGGGTCGAGAGTGGATAGGCTTCTGAAAACCGTAGGAATACCGCGCCGGCGAAGGCCGAGAGGAATGTCGTCACGGTCAGGAGCCGCGTCGCCTTCTGGTCCTGGTATTCCGTCTGCTCCTTGACCTCGTCGAGGCTTTGCCGCGCGAAGCCGATGGCCTTCTCGATGTCCTCCTCGTCGGTCAGGCTCCAGTCCTTCGTGGACACTCCGAAACGCATCATCATATCCGGTGTGGTGAGAAGAGTGGGTGTACCGTCCTTCCCTTTGATCTGTGGGAAGTGGTCGATGTCCCGATTTCGGATCGCACTGATCAGCGCGGCGGGTCTGGACAAGGGTTTCTGAGTCGCATGGTTCTCGGCCATGCCTTCGACCCTAGGCCTTCGAGACGTGGCCTTCGATGGGATCGGAAGCTTTTTCGACCGATTTCTCGTGAAGCGCCTCCGGCTCCTGTTCGCCCCGAAGTTCACGTTTCACACGATCCCATTCGGTCTTCAGGATCTCCTGTGCTGCCTTGACGACCTTCCCTGCCGCTGCCTTTCGTCCCGATAGCCCCGTCCCACTGTTCTGAAGCTCATCGAGAGCCTCCATCAATGCCCTGCTCTGCTGCTCGCCAGGGTTCAGCAGAAGCTCGATCTTCGCGATGACCTCGTTCGTCTCGATGGTGCGTTGCACGCGATGGGCAGCGTACGCATCGTAGAATTCACCTGGAGGTGGCAGCGCGTTGGCCAACAGTGAATGGGCCTGTGCCACCCGGCTGCGCAATTCGTCGATCCAGGCCTGTCTCAGCCGCGCTATGGCATGGACGCCCGTGTCTTCTGCCGCGCGCACTGCGGCCGCCGCCTGATCCTTGGCGGCCTGAGCGGAGAGTTCGGCCGCGCTCGCGCTTTCCCGTGCCACGTCGATAGCCGAACGCGTCGTGGCATCGGTCTGATCGGCGATCGCCCGACTGGTCGAGGGGGTCACCCTCAAGGCCGCATAGGCTGCAGCGCCCGCACTGACGAGAGTAGCGACGTTCACGAAGAGCACGATCCATAGAGCGGGGGTGAATCGATCGAAGAAGCCCACAGGTGCCGCTTGACCTGTTTCAGCGGGCGGCAGCGAACCCAGATAGTAGATGAGTAGGACGACCCCGCAGACCGCCAGGGCGATGAGGGTGCCGACCACGAACCTCTCGGTCTTCCTTTCGGGTGGCGGTGACGTATCCTTGTCGGCAATCACTGCATGCTCTCCCAGACCTTGCGCAGCGTGCCCGGGGTCGGAACACCTACCTCGTACCAATCCTGCCGATGGACGGCCGCGACTTCCTGTCGTGGCGATCGTCCCGGCGTCAGGACGACATCCTCGCCCGCCACGCCCGTCTTGCTGTTCACGACTATGGCGTTGAGGGCAGGCAGGTCGTTCAGGAGGCAGTACTCCCCGACGATGCCCAGTTGGCGCGACAGCATGTGGCCGGCCCGCGTGTCGTCGTAACCCATGCGCAGCGCGAGTTCGCCATAGGTGAGCGTGCACTCCCCCCTGCGCCTCCGCTCACCGCTTCCGGATACGTGGCCGGCCAGGATCATCCAGATCCGCTGCGCCTGTACATGCAGCCGATCGCCTCTCCCGAACCTTCGAATTGCCGGTATCGCCATATTCGCTCTCCTTTGCACGGTTTGTGCATTTCTGCACATTTAGAGCAAATATGGAGGATGCGTCAAGTTGTCGGTCGTGCAACTCAGCGTTGATGATAAATGAAGAGATCAAGATTGACTCGCATCGAAGCAGTCGGTCCATTCATCGTGACTTTTGAAACGGATTGGAGAGAAACGGGTGCTGATCGAAGAATTCTTCGACCTCGTTCGTGATACGCCCGGGGTAAGGCGGCCGCTGAACGATGAGCAGAAGGCCGCCATCGCGTCGCCCAATCTTCCTGGCACCATGATCGTGGCCGGTCCCGGGAGCGGCAAGACCACGGTTCTGGTGCTGCGGGCCATTCGCATGATTCTCCTTGACGGAATGGCGCCCGAAGCGATCGTCATCACGACCTTCACGATCAAGGCTGCGAAGGAGATCCGCAGCCGTCTGGTCGAATGGGGAACGGCATTGATCGACGCCGTGCGCGAAGGACCGTTCGATATGGATGCCGCGCAGGAGGAGCACCTCCGGGTAGTGGATATCAACCGTGTGGTGACGGGCACGCTCGACAGTATCTGTCAGGAGGCGATCTCGGCGGATCGTCGGCCCGACGAGGCGCCCTTCACGGTCCTCGACCCCTATGCGGCCAGGGTCATGCTCCAGCGGCGTGCTCTCTCCCAGGTCTGGAACGGGGCTTCCGAGGAGTTGAAAGCCTACGTGGCGCCCTTCACCTTGATGGGCGAGCCTGCTCGAACCCGCTCGCAGGTCAGTGAAGTGCTGGTCGGGATGATCGACAGGTTCGTTCACGACGACGTGGACATGCGGGCATATGCCGCGGGCCCGGCCGCGGGCCAGCGGGTCGTAGGCGAGATCGCCGCGCGGTATCGCGAATTCCTGGACGAGAATTCGATGGTGGACTTCGCCACACTAGAGCGCCGATTGCTGGACCGCATCGAGGAGGGGCGTGTGCCAGCCATGCTGGAAGGCGTCGAGGCGGTAATGGTGGACGAGTATCAGGACACAAATCGCCTTCAGGAGAGCATCTATTTCGCTTTGGCCCGGCAGACCGGAGCGGGCCTGACGGTGGTCGGCGATGACGACCAGTCACTCTATCGCTTTCGCGGTGCCACGATCGAACTCTTCCGCGCGTTTCTCGATCGTTTCGAGAACGCGGTGGGGGAGCAGCCGACCGGGCCGCTCTATCTTACCGCCAATTACCGCTCCTCGCCCGAGATCGTCGGATTCTACAACCGCTACATCGTCAATGATCCGGAGTTCGTCCCCGGCCGCATCAATCCGCCCAAACCCCTGATCCAGTCTCAGCAGGCGAGCGAGCAGTGGCCGGTGATGGGGATGTTCCGTCAGACCAAGGAAGAGCTGGCAGCAGACCTCGCCGGTTTCCTGGACCAGGTCTTCGTCGGCGGAGGGTTCTCCGACGTCGACGGCAATCTTCCGTCCCCGCTACGCGGTGCCAGGGAACGAGGAGCGCTCGGCGACGTGGCCTTCCTGGGCTTCAGCGTGAAGGAACAGAAGGTCTGGATGGCGGATTCCAGTCTCGCATTTCCAGGGCATCTCCGAACCGCGCTCGCTGACCGCGGACTGGCGATGTACAATCCTGCCGGCCGTCCCCTTCGAGAGATTCCGGAACTTCGCCGGTTGCTCGGAATGTCGTTGTTGGCGATCTGCCCCGATGCACCCCGCCCCTTCGAAGGCGAATACGCAGCGAGCATCTTCGCCAAGCGGTGCCTGGAGGAATGGGTCGCCGAGGCTCAGAACATGCTCGAGACGCCGCCTCCGGATGTGTACGGGAAGTCGCTCCTGGGAGAACTCGACAGGTGGCAGCGCTTCGTTCGCGACGGATCGGGGCCACTGCGGTCAGGCAGCGACTGGCCGTTCCTCGACGTCATCTACGGGTTCCTTCCTTTCTTCCCCTTCTTCGAGGACGACCCTGAAGGTCAGGTGTATCTGGAGGCCATCAGCCGGGCCGCAGCCCAGATGGCCTCCTTCTCGGGATATCGTGGGCGCCTTCTGCGGGACGAACCGCACCGGACACGTAGTCGCGATTCGATACTTAGAGATGTCTTCGTCGCCATCGCCGAGGACATGATCCAGGTAGACGAGGAGATCATGCCTCAGGTCCCCAGGGATCGGCTGCCGATCATGACCATCCATCAGGCCAAGGGGCTCGAGTTCCCGCTCGTCGTAGTGGATGTCGGTGCCGGCTTTAGTAGAAATAGTCCGAAGAACGCGTTCCGCAGATTTCCTCAGGATCCTTCGAGCGTGGCGATGATGGAAGACCATCTGGCCCCCTATACTCCCGATCTGGGCCCCCTGAGGCTGCAGCGCACCGGTCTGGAGAGGTCGTTCGAGGACCTCATCCGCCTGCACTACGTCGCTTTCAGCCGGGCCGAGGCGGCGCTCCTGCTCGTCGGGACCAATGCGATGCTGAAGGGCAAGACCCCGGTCCGCAGTGTCGCCACTTGGCATCGGATGGACGAGACCTGGCCATGGCGGCCCGAGCAGGGCCGCCCGCCGTCCATCGTGACCCCTGCTGACATTGCGATGATCTGAGGCTCGAATGGAACTTCCCGTAAAGAACCCGCCGCATGTCGTACCCGACTACAGCCTCACGGGCGACGTGCTCTCCTATTCCCGCTGTTCCAGGAGCTATCGATACTACAACGGTAGCTCGCTTCCCCCATCGCGGCCTGTCCAGCTATGGTACGGCGAATTCATCCACGGCATGATGGAGAGTTGCTACCGGTTGTGGAAGGAACGCGGTGATGAGCTGCCATTTCCTCTCGCATGCGCGCCCCTCGATCGGCAGGGCGGGATAGCACCTCCCGACGACCTCGATCCTTTGGACCTGCGTGCGATCGGCTGGCCGATCGAGCAGGCTTTGGCCCGTGAGGGCAAGTTGCCGCGCAGCTTCGATGCGCGCGCATCCGCCTATCGGCGCGCGGACGCGGCAGTCAACCGGATCGGGCCGCATCTCTTCCCGCTCGTCGAAGCGGCCGAACGGACGGTGATCGGCTCGCGGACGCATTCGGCTGACAACGATCAGGTTGGTCGAGGTGCTCGCTATATATTGAGGGGCATCGTGGATGTTCTGGGGCATGTGCAGCTGAGCAGGGCCGACGAGGACAATCCGATCGTTTCGGCGATCGCTAGGGAGTTCCCCGATCTTCCTCCGGAGTACGAGATAATTGTCGACTACAAAGGATCGCGGCGCCCTCCGCTGTCGACTGATCCACGTTCCGACTGGTTGCTCGGGGAGTGGCAGGTGCAGACCTACGCGTGGCTGCGCTCTCGTCAACCGGACGCGCTTCCCGTAGTGGCCGGGGTTCTTGTCTATGTGAGCGAACTCGCACCCGGTGGGAAGGAGATGCGCAGCCTGCGAACCGAGATTGCGAACGCCAGAACGGACGTGGCTCCGCTGCCAGGATCGCATGACTTGAGAAGCGTCGAGGCATGGGCGGCCGGAACCGAGCCGAACCTGACACCGGAATTCATGATGCGCAGGGCACTGCGCGTCCTGCCGGTTACACAGGACTCGATGCAGGATGCCACTGGCCAGATCGATCGGGTGGTCGCGTCGATCGAAGCCTGCGTCGCGTCCGAGCGGCAGGTTCATGCCATCAAGCAGGTCTGGGATGCCAATTCGCAGTCCGAGGATTCCTGCGCCGCATGCGACTTCAGGGCGGGGTGCGAAGGCAATCTGGCCAGAGGCGATGATGGAGAACCGGAGGCTTGAGGGTTCATTCGTCCGGGTGTTAGATCGTATTGGTTCGCAAGCATCCAGCTTCGTTGGGCGGCCCTTTTCGTGGCGGGCCGTCGGGATGATGGAATGAAGCACCGTCGTCGTGGGGCACCCGACAAGACGGTTCGACCTTGGGACCATTGTCGATTTGGCAAAGCAGCATGGCCGACGGCGCTTCTGGTCCGACATCGCATTCCGTCTATGGGTAGGTTCGGTTCAAGACATGGACGACAGCCACAGTTAGACTGATGCTGAAAGAATGATGCTGCTTCTTGCTTTCTATGTGGCTCTGGCCCTGGGCGTCTCCTTTTTCTGCTCCCTTCTCGAGGCCGTCCTTCTGACCCTGACAGAGTCGGAATTACGCACTTCGGCGCAGAAGGGCTTCGCCTGGGCAGCCAAGCTTGAGAGGCTGAAGCACGATATCGATCGTCCCCTAATTGCCATCCTCACCCTGAACACGGTGGCGCACACGATGGGGGCGGCGGGCGCCGGGGCTCAATACGCCCGGACCTATGGTGGTGGCGCCGAAGCGATCTTCGCAGCCTTTCTGACGTTCATGATCCTCGTCCTGAGCGAGATCCTGCCCAAGACGCTGGGCGCTCGAAACGCGAGGAAATTGGCTCCCTTCGCCGCATGGACCCTTCCATTGCTTATGACGGCTCTCGCTCCGATGGTTCTCGCTCTACGGTTGATCGCCCGTTTCATTCCCGGTCCTGCAGCAGGGTCGGAGCCTCGTCACCGTGAGGAGTTGCTTGCGATCGCGAGTCTCGGTCATGCATCTGGTCAGATCGACCAGTCCGAAGTCAGCTTCATGGATAACCTGTTGAGGCTCAATGGCGTCAGGGTCAGCGACATAATGACGCCGCGGACGGTCGTTTCGAGCATTCGCTTGGACGTACCCGAACCCTTCTCCTTGGAAGCACTGAAGGACACTCCCTTTTCCCGCCTGCCGGTCCTCGACGAGGACATGGGAGTGGTTCGGGGGTTTGTGCTCCGGTACGCGATCATCCTGGATCAGGATCCTGCAATGGATCCATGGGGCGTTATAGAGCGACACCTTCGACCATTGCCGGCGATCTTGGAAAGCCAGACTGTCGACAAGGCCTTTCATCGGCTGGTCTCTGAGAGACTTCACATTCTGGCTGTGGTCGACGAGTTCGGGACCTTCATCGGTTTGCTGACACTCGAAGATGTTATCGAGACGATCTTCGGGTTCGAGATAGTTGACGAGTTGGATCAAATTGCAGACCTACGGGCACATGCCCGGGAAAGAGCTGTGGAAGCTCGACGCCGATGGCCGATGTGAACGCCATGGAAATGCCGCGCCCTTGATTACAGTGCCTCGTCGGCCAGCCGTTCCGTGTCCAATAGGGAACTCAATCCGGGAGTAGTTCGAGATGACCGGACCGGATGATGCACGGATCGAACGCCTGCGGGGTGTGACGCTCAACGGGATGAGCGATGATGAAGCTTTGGACCACATCGCCATGCTCATTGACTGCTCGGACGACGCGCGTGATGCGAAGGGGGTCAAGCGGGCTCATTTCCTCATCGATCAACTCGCCGGACGGAACCTGTCGGACCGAAACGGAGCCCTGCTCGAGTACTTCCGGGCGAACGCTTGGGCAGCCGGGTCACGGATCGCTGGTTCCCGCCGATCGTGGGCGTGGGAGGACGCCGAACGCCAAGAGGAATTGCTGGCGCTTTCCCGGGCCGCCTTCCACCCCGGTTTCGACGCACTCGATCCTATACGTCGCTGTCAGATCCTCACCAACCGTGCGAACGTCCTCGATCTGGTCGGACGGACTATGGACGCAGTCGAGGCGTGGGATGCCGCACTAGCGATCGAGCCGAAGTTCGGAATGGCGAGGGGCAACCGCGGACGCGGTCTCCGCGGCTATGCCGGAGTGATCCACGGAGATGGCGATCGCGCCTTGCTGCTGCTTCAAGCACATGATGCATTGCGATCGGCGACCGAGCCCGGGACGGCGTACGAGAGTTTCGACCCGGCGCCGGCGATGTCGTTTTTTCAATCCGCGGCGGACGAGATCGAGGAGGTGGCAGACCTCGACGCGATCCGCGAATTCCGGTCCGGCCTCGCAGGCCGCAACGCGCGATCCAAGGCTGAGCGTCGATATCGTGATTGGTGCTCGGGCAACAGGCTCATGCTCTCCCCTCTGTGCGACGTGGCGGACCTGTTCCCGATCGCTTCCGACGACCTGATACTTCCACCGATTCTCGAAGGGTTCGGAGATCGACCCGATGGCCATCTCCCTCCTACCATTATCGGCTTCTTCAGCCAACTGAAGCAGGAATACGTCTCGGCGCGATACATGCTTCACGAGGGGCTCTCCAGCACTCGGTCGCACTTCTCGGACCGGGACGTCTCGCAAACCGACACGCTCGACTACCCGTTGTATTCCCTCGCGAGTGAGAAGGTGCGTACGGCTTTCCGGGTCGCCTATTCGCTTCTCGACAAGATCGCATTCTTTGTTGATCGCTATTGGGCCCTAGGCAAGAGGCCGGACCGCATCAGCTTCAAGAACGTCTGGTTCAAGGAAGGCAGGAGAACCCTTCTCCCTTCGCTGGATGAAATGCCGAACCTTGCCCTGCGGGGGCTCTATTGGATTTCGAAGGACCTTTTCGACGAGGATCTGAAGGAGACCGTGGCTCCGGACGCCCGCCAACTGCATGCTATCAGAAACGCCTTGGAGCACGGCTATCTGCGCGTGACCGAAGGGTGGGCTGAACCGTTCAATCTGAACCGAGACAGGAGCGATGCGTTCGGACTGCGCATCGACAGCGACGAACTCGAGGCTAAGGCGCTTCGGATCATGAAGACGGCCAGATCCTCCCTGATGCTCCTGGCCTATGCAGTCGGGGTGGAAGAGCGTTTAAGAGAGGCGGCTTCGGATGCCTCTTTCGTCGGCACGATGCCGCTGGTCGGCTTGGATTACGCCCGCAAGAGGCGGGATCCATCATGAGCATCCTTTCGTGGGCACCCGTCCCATTTTCCCCTCGTGGATTTTCGCACATTCCCCTCTCGGGGTGAAGCACGAGCGAGTGGTCAATTGAAGCTCGGAAAGGCTCGCGCAGCCGGGGATGTCGGAGCCGTGGACTCAATAAAAAAAGGACATGGTCGATGGAACCCTGACTGGCCCCCACTGACGTTGATGCTTTTGCCACGATGACCATACCGCCCGATGGGCTGTGACGTGACCCCCAGCTTTGCCCCAGTTGGGATTAGGGTCGGGCGGTTGTTTTGCGCATCAGCGCGGTTGAAGCAATGGGCTGCGTAGCGGAGCCGGTAGGGCGTAGCGAAGCAGGCCATTGCTTATCCAGTTCGGCGGCGAACGCCGCCGGTGTTGCGTAGCCAAGGGCCGAGTGCGGCCTCTCGCGGTTGTAGTCCTCTACCCAAGCCGCGATCTCGACCCGGGCATGAGCAAGGCTGAGGAACAGCGTTTCGTTCAGCAGTTCGTCGCGGAACGGCAGCAATCCACTTCTGATCGTGGGAAAAGGAATGACCGCAATCAGCTCAATCCATCCCAGACTAGCGTGCTTCCACAGCTATTGCATGAGCGGGTGTATGCATACCTTAGCTGTTGCAATGCGACCAACCGCCCATTGCGTAAATTGCAATCGGCGGAAATCAACAGATCACATGCTGACGTCGACTTAGTCGGTCAAGAATTGCACGAATAATAATCGGCCTGCCGGATTCATTCTCAGGCACTTGCATAGCATTATGCACTAAGCTTTCTCGCGTCGCGCTCTCGCTCAAGGAGCGTCCATGGTCGATAGGTAGCCCTCTTCCGGAGACCAATAGCCCCAAAAACTCTTCGACCATTCATCCTTCATGGTAATGAGAAGAGCTTTACATCGCCGTCGCTCCCCTCCAGACCTCTGCATTTCGGGGTTGCGGCGCATTCTCGTAACATTTTTCAAGGAATGGACTACCGGGTTCGAACGCACGAAGAACAGGGGTTTGAAATCGGAAAAGTCTACTAGGTCGAGCAAACGGTAGTTCCCCGAGGAGCCCGCGGCACAGATCGTCGCGGGAAGCTCCTTGTCCCAGATTGCAAGCATGGAAAAGCCGTTCTTGCTTTCACGGAAGCGAAACCACCTGTACTCGAGGTCAAGCGTTGCTCGTTTTGCGAACCGTGCATGCTCCATCGATCCAGCTAATAACGAGCCCCGTTTTTCGAGCACGATGTCCGTTTCTGACCAACAGTCGTACTTGGACCGAAACCTTATCTTCTGGTGCTGGTGCTTGTTCAAGGCACCTCCGGACTGAGCGATCCCCGGCTTGACATCGACGTCTGAAAGGAAGTTCGCACAGCTTCTGCTGATCATTGCCCTGGCCATGATCTTTTCGCGCACTTTTCGCATCTCAGCCTCCTTCAACGAGGGATATGGACACAAAGGATCATCTTTGCAGGGTTATTCGTTGCGTATCGGAAAGCATGCCTAGCAATTCACATGGCTCATCGTCTTTTGACGTAGAAGGCATGCCTTTGTAGTAACATCGACTGAGGGCGGGCCACGAGCGGCAGATGGTCCTGTCGACTAGCGCGGAGTGTCGAACAGCGAGCGCACGGCTTTCGTCAACAGAAGCCATGTCTATCTCGCGCATGATGGCCTCCCGCGAGGCAGCAACGAGCGCGGCGCCGACGCCACTGCTGCTCTCAATTGTGTCGAACACCGCTTGAAGGTCGTCCGAACGCATCCCCTCCTCGAACAGTGTGATTGCTGCCTCTTGAGCAGATGTGCACGATCGTAAGCGGACGGCTCCCTTCCCGTGATGGGCATCCGACTGTAGACAGACCAGAAGCGGTCCATTTCTAGCCCTTCAGGAGCGTTTCCACGGTTAATGTCTGGGTTGGTGTAGGCATATCCAACCTGCTCTCATTCGACCGACCGCTAATTGCGCATTCTGCAATCGGCCAAATAATAACAGATCAGTCACTGGCGTTAACCTTCGCCGGTTACGAAGCGTTAAGTTATTCGCGCCAAAACCGTTATGCTCGGGGCATTCGACAAACGAAGATAACTTCATAGTGGCGATGCCGGATCGCCTATGGACGATCCGGCGCACCATGAAATTTAGGCCGCTTGGGCGAGATGAGGCAGGTCGAAGCTGTCACCCCGCTCCCACTGCTCGGCTTGGATCGCGATAAGTCGGTTGTAGGCCCTCACCATTTCCTCATCTGCCGCTTCGAAGGTCGATGCTGGTGGTTCGGTGATGTGCTCCAGATTGAGCGCATGGTCGAACCGGTACGCGCCCAGATTGAAGCCGTCTGGTACGAGGGTCGCGCGGTCGTCTTCGCCAGTCAGGCAGAGCATGCAGCTCTCGATGTAGTGCATGCCCCCTCTCATCTGTGCGACCAAGCCGATCTGCGGAACCGCTGGGCGCTCTGCAGACTGATGCACCCAGAGGAGCGGGCGACCGGTTGTCTGGACCCGGGAAGCGAACTGCATGAGGCCGAAAGCGTGGGGAGCCGACCCGCTCAGCATGATGTCCACCTTGTCTCGGAATTCTGTGAAGCGTCCGGGCTGACCACCCAGCAGGTGAGCAAAGGCAGCGAGGTAGTTGGCGATGCGCTTCTGTTGTTCGGTCTCAGTCATTTCAAGTCTCCATAGGCCGCGGGGATCGCGTGCCCCTTTTCCGCTCTCTTCCAGAGAGCCACCCCCTTTCGTTCTAAAAAAGTCTACACTCGCAGCCGCGTCCGCTTCGCGCCCTCATGTCGGCCATTTGAGCTCGCTTGAATCTTTTCCGAAAGCTGCCTGTCGTGAGCATCAGCCCAGATGGCAGCTTCGCACCTTAGCAACCACTCCTTGCGATCGGCGTGCTGTCCCCCCCGAGAGTGGGCGTCGGTTCAGCACAAGGGATCGCTGCAAATGTGCGCACCTATTGCGACCGCCTTGGTCGGCAGCGCCGAGGCATTGCATAACAAATGCAACGATAACGGGTCGGTATCCTCGCTAGAACGGGGATAGTTGTGGGGCTGCGATTAATAGAACTTATACAGTTCTCGCGCCTTCGCGTTGGGATTGTCAAATGGCTCGGAGAAAAAGGGCAAAAAGCCGTGTGCATTAAGCTACAATGGCGAAATGCCTCGCCAACTCGTTCGTGATGCGGTGCAGCTGCCGTGTTTCTCGGTCGATGCAGCACAGGGTCGTGTCCACTTCGGCGACAGACACGCTGCCGCGGCTGAACTGTATTTCGAATTGCGAGCGGGAACCACGAAAGCCCCTGAGGAGGACTTTCGCCTCGAGCTGGTCGTCGAGAAACGCCTCGCTGCGATATTTGATGTCGTGGCGCAGGGCGATCCATGCGATCTTTGCGACCTCCTCCGCCGGCGCATGTGCGACCCAATAGGCGGTGATCGCCTGCTGCACCCAGGTCAGATAGACCGCATTGTTGACGTGATCGAGCTCGTCGATCGCATCAGGGCCGACCGTGATGGGATAGACGAAAGCCGAACCGCCCCCCTGCCCCCTCTGTGGGTTCATGGGCTCGCGCCTTCTTCCCATGCGCCATCGCCAATCCAGCGCAGCGCCGTTAGCGAGGGCATGAACATGTATTCCCCGCCGCGCAGCCGGTTGAAGGTGGTCACGCCATCGATTTTTCGGCGCACCGGCGTTTCGGGAATGGTAAAGGTCCCGGGCGTCTGGTGCAGGCCGACGACCGGATCCCGTTCTTCGCCCAGATCGACGAAGTTGCCACGGTTGATCCATTCCTGCTGGAGAAATTCGATCGTATCGAAGGCCCTGGCGCTGATGAAGATGAAGAACAGCCCGCGATCTTCCTGCGCATCGACTTCGGATGTCACGTCGCGGCTCCATTTCGGTCCATAGGTAGACGAGCGCCTGATAATGCGGTGGATGTTCACGTCGCTGAGGATCGTAAGCTGGCTGTCGCGCGGATTGAGGCGGCGCATGTGCGCGGCGTGCGGACAGACAAGGCCGCGATGATCGTCTTCGTAAGAGAAGTCGTTGTTGCGCTGCGGATCGGCGCCGAGCTCCGGATCATCCCGTTCCGGCGCAAGCGGCAATGGCGCACCGCTCTGCCACCGGCCGAACATTTTCGCGGCGATATAATCCTGCTCGGCTTCGTCGGCGGATTGTCCGCGCAGGAAGTCGTTGAAGGCGCCGACCCGGCTCTGGTATTTGCGCAGCACGATGTATGACCCGTTGCGCCCAAGCGGTTCGGGTTGCGGCATGGCGAGCGGGCTGCCGGTCTCACTGTCCTCGCCCAAGATGAATTCTCCAGGCGCGATAGCGCGCTCCTGACCGGGCAAGGGGTCGACCCCGCTCCCGTCGACCAACGGCTGCGAAATGCTGTCGCGAAAGCCGAAGGGGTTCTTTGCGTCCTCGTCGGCACCGAAACGGTGCGTACCGATCAGCGTGATGCCGGTGGATTTTTCCAGTTCGGCCTCGGCCTTTGCCAGCACGCCGTCGAGCGCATCGTCGTCGCGCGCATAAATGGTCAATGCGATATGGCAGGTGCCGGGGCGATAGGGATCCTCCCATGTTTCGGGCGCGTTTTCGCCTAAATCGCGTAGTTGCTCGGCACGAGCGGCCATGCCCTGCTGGAAGGCCAGCGGAAAACTCCCCAGCGAGGTTTCCGGCAGCCCGAGTGCCTTCAAGCCATCGTAGCTGATGGCGACGCCGGTCCACGAATCTAGTTCGTCCGTCCACCCCGATGCAGCAGGGATATGGTCGGCCAAGCGTCGTAAAAGATCCCGACCACCCGCGGCCTCGTCGACATGGATCATCGAATGGATGCCGACATAGGGTTCGGGCCGGGATCGCAGGATCAGCGCCTGGATATCGTCGAGCTGGAGCTTGACCTTGTCGGGACGGAAGCGGGCGGAAAGTTCTTGGAGAATGCCCATGTCAATAATCCACGCCCTCGGGTTGCGCGATAGCCGTGCTCAGCTCGTCGAGAGCCTGGCGGGTGGCGGGATCCATATCTGCATTCGCCCGGGATTTTTCGAGGAAGTCCTCCAGCGCGTGCTCCATCCGCTGGTACCGGCGAGTATCCACAACGGTCACCTGCGGATTTGCGACGAACCAGCCCGATGCATCGATCTGGTGATCGGCGATGAAGTCTTTCACCTCGGGACTGTCGATGCCCGGCCATCCTTCGATGTTGGCGAAGAGCAAGTCCATCAAGCCGGGAATCTTGGTGGCGAAATCGTTGATGTAAGTGTCCCAATCGCCATCATAGGTGGTGGCGAACAGGATCCGCGTATCGTCGTCGAAGAAAACGAAGCGCATATCGTGCAAGGTCGACACGCGCTGCGCGCCGTCCATATTGCCGTTGGTCAGATCGAAGATCCGGCGCAGGCGATCCGCCCCGCCCGGCTTCACCTTGGCGATAGCAGTCAGTTCGGACACATTGCCCGACTGCATGCCTGCGCGCCCCGCCTTGTTGGCAGTGCCCTTGTAATCGGGATTGTGGTCACGGATCATCGCTTCCAGCGCAATTTTCGCCAGCTGCGGCAAGTCTTCTGCCAGCTCGCGCGCACGGCGGCGGATTTCTTCGGGCTTGCTCTCATCGGCAAGACGCGGATCGATGCTTTTGGTCATGGCGCGCTCCTTTTGCGCTTGGTGGTCAATCGGGAAGGTCGGACAGGGCCTGCGGCTCTATGCGCGGGCGATCGTTCTGGGTGTGACGATAGGCGCTGGACCGTTCGTAGGCCGCGCGGCGAATGCGCATGATGCCGCCCAGCGGACGATGCGCCTCGACGCCGTTCCATGGATTGAACGACAATACATCGTCGCCGAACACCTGGCGTGGCGGGCTGTAGGGGCCTTGGCTGTCGAAGCGCAGCGTGGCGACGGCACGATGAGGAGACTTTTCCTCTTCCCACAACACCGCCGCATCTTCCACCGGCATCGTTTCGAGATCGGTGCAGAGCTGCGCGCGCAATTCATATTCGGCGCCGTTCGCGCGGAAAAAATTGCCGATCACGTCGCGCATAGTCGAATATTGAACGTCTCCGAGATCCCGACCGGTCAAATCGCGCACGGATCGGGATTTCGGGGCGAGCGACAGTTTGGCTACATGGTCGCCGAACCGGACAGCGGCCTGCGTATGATAGGTTTCGCCGAGAGGATGATTGTTGTCGCGCGCCAACCCCTCGAGCGTCGCGCTCGGCACCTTGCCCACCGCTTCCAACGCATCCTTCGCGCCGCGCGCCACGCCGGCAACGAGCCGCTGAAAGAAGTCGGGCGCATGCGCGTTCTTTTCGAGCAGACCCAGCATCTGCTTGTATTTCGGGATCGTGCCGAAGGCGAGCACCGGGAAATTCACCATCAGGAAATCCTGGTTCTCGCCACCGATGTCGGGCGAAAGCCGGTCACCCGGAACGCCGATCACCTTGATCGCGAAACCGCGCGGGGCCGGAACCTCGTC
>Ga0315334_10000230_pt1 | contig 34890 bp, 33 predicted proteins | sample M150034915metaG_FD_205555 | JGI IMG/M metagenome (GOLD analysis project Ga0315334, IMG submission 205555) | Ammonia-oxidizing marine archaeal communities from Monterey Bay, California, United States - M1 500m 34915 | ecosystem: Environmental > Aquatic > Marine > Intertidal zone | place: USA... | reverse complement strand
CTAACTCTATTTCATCGGATGCCGCCATAATTACAAAATTGGGTAAAGTAGACAGGAAAGCAATATCAAAACTTCCAGCATGTGTAGGTCCATCAGCGCCCACTAAACCAGCTCTATCTATCGCAAACCTTACCGGAAGATTTTGTATCGCCACATCGTGAATTATTTGATCATAGGCTCTTTGAAGGAATGTAGAATAGATTGTTGCAAAAGGTTTGTATCCCTCAATCGCCATACCAGCACAGAACGTGACAGCATGTTGTTCAGCGATTCCAACATCAAAAAACCTATCAGGATAGTGATTCTTAAATTTATTGAGTCCAGTTCCTGAGGGCATAGCGGCTGTAACTGCTACTATTTTTTTATCCTTTTCTGCTTCCTTTATTAAGGATTCAGAAAAAATATTTGTATAAGTTTTTTTTGATATTTGTGGTTTTACTTGCTTGCCTGTTGTTATATTAAATTTTGACACGCCATGATATTTTTCTTCAGATTCTTCAGCAGGCTTATAACCTTTTCCCTTTTTTGTAACTACGTGGACGATAATTGGACCATTTTCAGCGTTTTTTACATTCCTAATAACCGGCATTAAATGATCCAAGTTATGTCCATCGATGGGACCAACGTAATAAAAACCTAATGACTCAAACAAAGTGCCGTTTCCAGAAATCAATCTAGTAATTTCTTCGGCCTTTTTTGCTCCCTTTTCTAAGGTTTTTGGGAGCTTCTCAACTATTTGCTTTGCAAAGTTACGGATGCCAAGGTAAGTCCCTCCAGATATTAATTTCGCTAAATAAGCGCTCATTGCGCCTGTAGGGGGCGCAATAGACATATCGTTATCATTCAGAATTACGATAAATCGAGATTTTAAAGCGCCAGCATTATTCATAGCCTCATAGGCTTGACCTGCACTCATAGCGCCGTCGCCTACCACGCATACAACATGGTTGTCTTTTTTATCAAGATCTCTTGCTACTGACATTCCCACACCCGCAGAAACTGCAGTAGAGCTGTGACCAGCTCCAAAAACATCGTAGTCACTTTCATCTCTACGTGCGAAACCAGATAGACCATCTTTTTGTCTTAAGGTTCCCATTTTACTTCTTCTTCCAGTTAAAATCTTATGCGGGTAGCTCTGATGGCCTACGTCCCATATAATCTTATCTTTAGGTGCATTAAAAATTTTATGCAAAGCGACTGTTAACTCAATCACACCCAGACTCGCACCCAGGTGTCCCCCGGTTTTAGAAACTGATCTAATAACCTCAGAACGAAGTTCATTAGATAAATCTTTTAATTGATCATCATTAAGATCATTTAAATCTTTTGGATCATTTATATTATTTAAATATGTAGTCTTAATATCTTCCATGGAGTGTTAAAATTTCCTTGATCTTACAAAACCTAAAACGCTTTTAAAATTTTCAGGTAGTTTCTCAAATATATCTAAAGAAGAAATTGCTTTTTCGCAATATTTCTCTGCCTCTTGGTAGGATTTTTCTTTTCCTATTGCTTTTAAATATGTTATGGAATTATTGCTTTTATCACTTCCCAAATTTTTTCCAATAAGTTTCTTATCTCCTGTTAAATCCAAAACATCATCAATGATTTGAAAAGCCATCCCTAAATACTCTCCGTATTCACGAAATGCTTTTTTTTCTTGTTGTTTTGCGAGACCAATAATAGCACCTGCTTCACAGGAAAAACTAATTAGGAAAGCTGTTTTCATCATATGCATTTGTTTTAAATTCTCAAATGAGAGAGTATTTTCGCGTGAACTTAAATCTGTGATTTGTCCTCCAACCATTCCCTCAGGTCCAATACGTTTTGATAGAAGATTTATTAATTCTATTTGTGTATTATTATTTAACTTAACAAAAGAGCTAGACAAAATTTGAAAGGCCAAAGATTGAAGTGCATCACCAGCTAAAATAGCCGTAGCTTCATCAAATTTAATATGTGTCGATGGTTTGTTTCTCCTTAAATCATCGTCGTCTAATGCAGGTAAATCATCATGAATCAAAGAATATGCATGAATAAGTTCTATGGCTGCTGCAACCATTAAACTATTCTGTCTATTAACCTTATAAAAATCAGCAACTTCAATTAGTAAAAAAGATCTCAGTCTTTTTCCTCCAGCTAAGACAGCGTATCTTAAAGATTCAATAAGTTTATCTGGTGCATTATCTATTTTGAGTATTTCTTCTAATACATTTTCTAAATCTTTAGCTCTCGAATTAAGCTCATTAATGAAGCTGTCCATTTCAGACTTATTTTTCATCAAGAGGTTCTAAAGAAAAATCACCATCCGGAAGAGATACAATTTTACTAATTTCCATTTCTGCAGACTTTAATTTTTTTTCACAATGTTCTTTAAGAAAAACACCTCTTTGATAAATCGAAATTGAGTCTTCTAAATCTATATCGCCTTGTTCCAATTTTTCTACTATGTCTTCTAACTCAGATAGCGCTTCTTCAAATTTAAGAGTCTTAATATCTTCAGGAATATTTGTTTTTTTATTCATCTTTTTCTCTCATTCATATCTTAGTATAGATTATCATTCCTTTTTCATCTTTTTCACTATTAACTAAACCTCTTGAAAGCAAGCAATTAAGATGAGCTATACTCTCTCCAGTTGCCATTAGAAGTAAATCCTTAGTAATTTTTCTTTTAAAAAGAACTGAGAAAACTTCTACAGCTTTTTTTGGTTCATTGCATAGCTCTAATAACCTATCGAGGTTTTTCTCATGACCATCAATCAAACGATCTAATCTTTCATGAAGACCTCTAAATGGTTCATTGTGAGACGGCAGGACAAGAACATCATTTGGGACTCTTTTTTTAATATATTTACAGCTATCAATCCAATCTTCTAATGGGTTTGACAAGGGTTCGGTTGGAAAAACACTTACATTAGATGTAATTCTAGGTAAGACTTGGTCACCAGAAATAAAAATTTTTAATTCTTTATTATACAAACAAAGGTGTTCGGGGCAATGACCACTTCCTACAACAATTTCCCAGTCATATTTTCCTATAGTTATAATATCTCTATCTTTTAACCTATTATAACTCTCAGGAAGTTTCGAAATAGCTGCTCCAAAACCTCCAAATCTTTCCGAATAAATATCCAAATCACCTTCGCTGAAACCTGCTGATCGATAAAGTTTTTTACCTTCAATTGGAGCTTCTTTCCCAGTATCTGATACTAAAACTCTGCACATAAGATAATCGGTTCTGGACATAAATAATGGCGCTGAAAATTTCTTATTTATCCAACCGGCTAATCCAATATGGTCGGGATGTAAATGAGTGACTATTACTTTTTTAACTTTTTTTGCTTCCATATCTTCCGAAAAACATTGACGCCAGTTCTCTTTTATTTCGGCTGATGCTACACCTGTGTCAACTACAGTCCAACCGTCATCATCTGACAAAACCCAAAGATTAATGTGATCAAGAACAAAGGGGAGCCTCATTCTTACCCAATATACTCCGTCTTCTATCTTAAGCATTTTCCCTGGTTCAGGTATGACTTCGAAAGGATAAATTAGATTATGAGCGCCTTTATTTTTGATTTCCACCAATTTATCCATTGAAAACTCCCGCGTTTGAAGTGAATTCTTCTTCTAATATCTTATTTCCTGAACAAATAGATTTACATAATCCATTAGATTTTAATAAATAAGAACAACAATAAAAATATGCCAAATCAATCTTTCCTTTTAACATACTTTTTTGATTCTGTTCACTAATTGAAACAGCGCCTTTAGTTAGATAATGACCTCCAGAAACTATGCCTAACAGCTCAAGATAATCTGATGCGTTTGAAAGAATTTCTAATTTATTATCACCATTAACAATCCATTCTAGCATTTTATTAGTAGCATTCCGCAGATCGTTTAGAGATTCCTTTAGGTTCTCTCCAATTTTTAATAATTCAGTATTATTTTTCTTCTGACACATATCTATGGTTTCTTCAATTTCCATCAAAAACCGTTCTATTGCCCTTCCTCCTTCTAAAAATAGTTTTCTAGTAACTAAATCTATTGCTTGAATGCCGTTAGTTCCTTCATAAATGGGAGAGATTCTTGCGTCTCTAAAATGTTGAGCTGCCCCGGTTTCTTCAATAAAACCCATTCCACCATGTATTTGTATCCCCAATGAAGCTACAAATACACCTATATCAGTCGACCATGCTTTTGAAACAGGGGTCAAGAGATCTGCCTTTGACTTGTATTGCCTTCTAATTTCATGATCCGGATGATTCCTTCCTAAATCAATTGCAATGGCATTGTCGTAACACAATGCACGAGTTGCTTCAGTTAAACATCTCATCTCCAAAAGCATCCTTTGGACATCCGGATGGTTAATTATTTCAGTAGAGGTATTCTCTGAAGATTTTTCAGTTTTAAAAATTTTTCCCTGAACTCTCTCTTTAGAATACTCTAAAGCCTGTTGCAAAGATCTTTCAGAAATACCTACTCCTTGCATTCCCACGTTTAGCCTAGCATTATTCATCATGGTAAACATACATGTAAGACCTTCATTTTCTTTTCCTATTATAAACCCTATTGCTCCGTCATTATCACCAAAAGACATTGTGCATGTGGGAGATGCATGGATACCTAATTTTTTTTCCAAACCTGTGCATTTTAAATCATTTCTTTTTTCTAGATTTCTTTCCTGATTAATAAGAAATTTTGGTACCAAAAAAAGAGAAATTCCTTTATTTCCCTCTGGAGAACCCTCTATCCTTGCTAAAACCAAATGTATAATATTTTCGGCCATATCATGCTCACCAAATGTTATATATATTTTTGTACCTTTAATGGAATAAGTTCCGTCATCATTTTTTTTAGCGCTTGTTCTTAAAGAGCCTAAATCTGAACCGGCTTGGGGTTCAGTTAAATTCATAGTTCCTGTCCATTCACCCGAAATTAATTTAGGAAGATATAACGATTTTTGTTCTTTTGTTCCGTGCTGAGTTATGGCTTCAATAGCGCCTTGGCTTAGCATTGGACATAAGGAAAAACTCATGCATGCTGCATTCCAAAATTCCTGTATCATTACGGAAAGTAAAATAGGTAGACCTTGTCCTCCATTTTCTAATGAGCCCGAAATAGCGTTCCAACCAGCATCTTTAAATTTTTTATAGGCTTCTTTAAAGCCGGGTGCCGTTAATACATTATCCTCTTGAAGCTTGCATCCATGCTGGTCTCCTATGCGATTAAGGGGAGCAATTTCTTTATCAGCAAGTTTTGCAGCTTCCTTAAGCAAGGATTCCAAAAACTCTTCATTTAATTCTGGCCAAACGCCAGAATCTTTTAAATGTTTAAAATTAGCCATACGTGTTGCAGCAAAAATCATTTGATTTACCGGCGAAACAAATGCCATAAATATCTCCATTGAACTAAAGCTAAATCATATTAACATGAAAGAGAAAATTACTTTCAATCTATGATAGTAACTAAAATATAAATGTGAAAATGACCACTATTAAAAAAATTAATGATAAAAACATTCTTGGAGCCGTAAAGGTGCTAAAGGCAGGAGATCTAGTATGTTTCCCAACAGAAACAGTATACGGATTGGGCGCTGATGCTACGAACAATTTAGCTGTGGCAAAAATCTTTAATGCTAAAAATAGACCTTCTTTCAATCCCATAATTGTCCATGTTTCTTCAAAAAAAATGGTAGAACGATTGGGAATTCTTACATCTTTATCAGAAAAAATCATAGATGCTTTTTGTCCTGGCCCTCTAACAATAATCTTAGAAAGAAAAAAAGATTCGGGTTTAAGTGATTTATTAAATGCTGGTTTAAAGACAACAGCTTTTAGAATTCCTGATAATACTGTAGCAATAAAATTGCTTAAAAATTTTAAAAAACCTATTGCTGCTCCAAGTGCAAATAAATCTGGATATCTAAGCCCAACAAAGGCCGAACATGTTTATGAACAATTTAAAAATAATGAAGATATTCCAATTATTTTGGATGATGGAAGAACAAAGGTCGGTTTGGAAAGTACTGTAGTATATGAAGAAAATAACAATATAAAAATATTACGCCATGGAGGGATTAGTAAGGAACTATTAGAAGACTCCTTAAAAATTAAGATTATAGAAGGTAATAAAAATACAAAATTTTCTAAAGATTTAATATCACCAGGAATGTTGAATAAGCATTACGCTCCGAAAGTTCCATTAAGAATAAACGCAATACATAAAAAAAATGATGAAATTTTATTAGGTTTTGGACCAGATTATGAAGAACCAAATCTTAGCAAAAAAGGTAATCTGGTTGAAGCAGCTGCTAACCTCTTCTCATTCTTGTCAATTTACGAAAAAAAGGGCAAGAAAATAGCTATAGCGCCCATACCTAATAATGGTATTGGTAGGGCTATTAACGATAGAATTGTACGGGCTTCATCTTCAAGTAGTAGGTAAAGAATAATCGGAAAATTGCTCTCTTAATGTTATTTTTTGAATTTTTCCAGTCGCAGTATGAGGAATTTCTTCAACGAAAACTACATCATCGGGCATCCACCACTTAGCTACTTTTTCCTTTAAGTATTCAAGGACATCTTCCTTAGAAGGTGTTTTTCCTTCCACGGGAACGCAAATTAAAAGAGGTCTTTCATCCCATTTCGGATGAGAAATGCCAATTACGGCAGCCTCAGATATTTCTTCATGACCAACGGCAGCGTTTTCCAACTCAATTGAAGATATCCACTCACCACCCGATTTTATTACATCTTTTGAACGGTCCGTAATCTGCATAAAACCCAATTCATCAATTGTTGCTACATCACCTGTATCAAAAAAACCTTGATTATCAAGTATTTGCCCACCTTCTCCTTTAATATATTTGCTTGCTATAAAAGGTCCTCGAACCAAGAGGTGGCCAAAATCTTTACCATTCCAAGGAAGTTCATTTCCTTCATCATTCGTAATTTTCATTTCAACCATATAGGTTGCTCTCCCTTGTTTAAGTTTGATATTTATTTGCTCTTCAAAGCTCAAGTCTTCCATACCGCTCTTAAACGCTCCAATTGTCCCCAAAGGCGACATTTCTGTCATACCCCATGCGTGCATAACCGAAACCTCGTAATCCTTTTCAAATTTTTCCAACATCATTTTGGGAACTGCTGAACCTCCAATTGCTACTCTATTAAGATATGGTAATTTCAAATCATTTTCTTCTAAATATTGAAGCAACATTAACCAAACGGTAGGAACGGCAGCAGTAAAAGTTACTTTTTCATCAGTAAGTAACTGATAAATACTTTCTCCGTCCATGTTCATACCTGGCATGACTACTTTACAACCCACCATTGGGGCTGAGAATGATATACCCCATGCGTTTGCATGAAACATAGGGACAACAGGTAAGACTGAATCTGTAGAGCTTATACCCATCGCATCTGCGCTATTCGCTGCTAGAGTGTGCAATACATTAGATCTATGGGAATACAATACCCCTTTTGGATTTCCGGTTGTGCCAGAAGTGTAACAAAGTCCACAAGCGTCATTTTCATCAACCCTAACCCAATCAAAATCTTCGTCTTCAGCATCAATTAATTCTTCAAAACTCAGCGAGTTTTTCAATTTTGTATCAGGCATGTTTTCTTTATCTGTTAAAAATATAAAACCTTTAACATTAGGAATATTTTTTTCTATACCCTCAAGTAACTTAACAAATGTTGTGTCAGAGATAATATATTGGTTTTCCGCATGATTGATTATGTATTCAAGTTGTTCCGTAAATAATCTTGGGTTTAAGGTATGGTATATAGCTCCCATTCCAGTGATTCCGTACCAAGATTCAAGATGACGATAAGTATTCCAGGCTAGCGTCCCAATTACCTCACCCTGCATAACTCCTAGTTTTTGTAAAGCCTTCGAAAATCTTTTTGCTCTAGAATAAATTTCTGAATAATTTGTCCTATGAATATCTCCTTCAACCCTCCTAGTAACTATTTCTCTTTCTCCATGATGAATATTTGCATGGTCAATAAAGGTGTGTACAAGCAAAGGCCATTCCTGCATCAATCCGCGCATATAATTACTCCTAAAAATTATTTTGATAGATCTTATTAATTTATTGCAAATGGTTCAACCTTATTGCGATAAATTAATTGAAATACTGCTACCCCCAACTTCCCTACTAACCAATAAATCAAAACCTTCAATATTTTGCAATTTTTCTTTTTTTGCAGATTCAACAACCAAATAAACTTTTTCCTTTAGCCAACCTTTATTAGATAAAACCTTTATTGCCTTAACTATTAAATTAATTTTTTTATAAGGGGGGTCAGCAAAAACGATGTCAATCTTATTTGAAGTGTCTTTAATAAATTTTGGAATACCCAAGATGTCCGTTTTAATTAACGCACATCTACTTTCTATCTTTAAAGAATTTATATTCTTCAATATATTAGTATGTGCAATATGAGAATTATCAACAAAAGTACAAAAATTAGCTCCTCTTGATAAGGATTCAATACCTAGAGCTCCTGAGCCAGCAAAAATATCTAAGATATTCTGATCTTTAAAATTAATCTTGATACTATTCTCTAAAAGATTAAATAATGTTTCTTTAACTCGATCGGTTGTAGGTCGAGTTTTTCTTCCTTTAGGAGAATAAAGCCTTTTACCAGAATATTTTCCCGATACAACTCTCATCCATCCACCTTATTAATTGCTAAAAAAAGTTTTTTCAAATTTTCTTCTAAGAAAACCATAAGAAACCTCAATAATTTCTGTCTTATTGATTTTCCCTAAGTTAAATGGTCCATAAGATATTCGAATAAGCCTATTTACCTTTAAATCAAATGATTCACATATTTTTCTTATTTCTCTATTCTTGCCTTCTTTCAATTTCATTAACAGCCAAGTATTAGACTTATTTGTCTTTTCCAATGATATCTCTATTGATTTGTATTTTATTCCCTTCAAAGTTATTCCATTTGAAAGATTGCTTAATTTTTCTTTATCAATATTTCCATGGACTCTTACTTTATAGGTTCTTAAAAATTGATTTGAAGGCAACTCTAAAAATCTTGAAAAATCACCATTGTTAGTCAGTATTATGAGACCTTCACTGTTATAGTCTAGCCTTCCTACGGTTATTGTTTTTTTTAATTTTTTAGGAAATAAATCATAAATTGTCTTCCTTCCAACGGGGTCTTTGGTTGTGACTAGATAGCCTTGCGGTTTATTAAAAAGCCAGACATGCAGCTTATCTGATCTCTTTATAAGTTTTCCATCTACCTTGACTTGGTCACCATCTTTTATATCAAACGCAGGTGAAGCAATAATATGACCATTCACTTCAACTCTTTTGTCTAAAATTATTTTTTCCGATTCTCTTCTGGAGGCCACTCCAGAACTTGCCAAAAATTTGGCTATTCTTTGTTTGTTTTTTTCATTTTTTTTTATCATGTGATACGACTATAATTATTTAATTTTGAAACCATAGAGTAAATTATTGAATAAAAATATATCACAAACATTAGAATTTATGAAAGCAGCTTTAAAAGAGGCTAATAAAGCAGCAAAGAGAAATGAAGTTCCAGTTGGGGCAGTTCTTACAGATCAATCAGGAAAGATTCTATCGAAAAATGGAAATAGAGTTAGGGAAATGAAAGATCCGACTGCTCATGCTGAATTACTAGTTTTGAGAGAATCCTCAAAATTATTGAACTCAGATAAATTAATTAATTGCTCTATTTATACAACCTTAGAACCGTGCGCAATGTGTGCAATGGCTATTTCGTTGGCACGAATAAAAAATCTCTTTTACGGAGCATTTGACCAGAAAAAAGGGGCAGTTGATAATGGACCAAAAATATATGCAAGCAACTCTTGCCAACATAAACCTAATGTCTTCAGTGGTTTTTACGAAAAAGAATCTGAAGAATTGCTGAAAATTTTTTTTCAAGACAAACGATAAAAAAATTTACTAGTATTCAGATATTATAATAGTTAAGATTTTTCTTGAAATCTGGGAGAAAGTAATGATTTTTGAACATAACGAAAAAACCAAAGAATTAATGACTCGCGTCCAAGCATTTATGGATAAACATATTTATCCGAACGAAAAAACATATGACGACCAAATGAAAGCTTTTGGAACTGATAGATGGCAAGTTCCTCAAATTTTGGAAGACCTAAAAGTGATTGCAAAAAAAGAAGGTCTATGGAACCTTTTTCTCCCTGATTCAGAGTTGGGAGGGAATCTAACAAACGTTGAATATGCGCCATTGTGTGAAATTATGGGAAGAGTAGGTTTTGCTTCGGAAGTATTTAACTGTTCTGCTCCTGATACCGGTAATATGGAACTCATTGAGCGTTATGGGAATGAAGAACAAAAAGAAAAGTGGTTAAAGCCTCTTCTTGATGGTGAAATTCGATCCGCTTATCTCATGACTGAACCAGATGTTGCATCATCAGACGCTACAAATATTTCAACTCGTATTGAAAGAGATGGCGATGAATATGTGATTAATGGAAGAAAATGGTGGTCTTCAGGCGTTATGGATCCAAGATGTAAAGTTTCAATATTAATGGGAAAAACTAATCCTGAGGCCCCAAAACATCAACAACAGAGTCAAATTTTACTGCCTCTTGACACCCCGGGAATTGAGATTGTTAGATTTCTACCAGTCTTTGGATACGATCATGCTCCTCATGGGCACTGCGAAATAAAATTAGAAAATGTTAGAGTTCCTGTAGAAAATCTTTTCCTAGGTGAAGGAAGAGGTTTCGAAATTGCTCAAGGAAGACTTGGACCTGGGAGGATTCATCATTGTATGAGAGCTATTGGAGTTGCTGAAAGAACTTTAGAGAAAATGGCTAAAAGGTTATTAAGCAGAGAAGCATTTGGAAAGAAAATTTCGGAATATTCTGTCTGGGAGGAAAGAGTAGCTAGAGCTCGAATTGAAATTGAATCTTCACGACTTCTAACTATGAAAGCAGCTTACTTAATGGATACAGTTGGAAACAAGGTGGCTCGTGCAGAAATTGCGATGATAAAAGTTGCAGCTCCTAAAATGTTATGCAGTATTCTTGATGATGCTATTCAAGCGCATGGAGGGGGAGGCGTTACAACTGATTTTGGTTTGGCCTCTGCTTATGCATCCGCAAGAGTACTAAGAATAGTTGATGGTCCTGATGAGGTTCACAATAGAGCGGTTGCTAGAATTGAATTTAAAAAATACCGTGAGGAACTTGAAGACTTAGCTGAAATGAACGCAAGTAGGATGTGAATTGTTCTAAACCACGGCACATGAAGAGAAAATTTACTAAATAGTAAATACAACAATAATTTAGGATTTTGTTACATTTAAGTAATTACTTAACTTTTTCATGAATTTAATAAAATAATAAAAAAACTATTAATGTTTAGATTTATGATTTATATAGATTTTCCGAGTTAGCGGAGATAAATGTGGCCAAGAACTGGAAAAAAGATAGTTGGAGAAGCAAACCTATCAAACAAGCTCCTGTTTACGATAATCAGGAAATGATTGATAAGGTCGAAGGTCGCCTTGCCTCTTATCCTCCTTTGGTGTTTGCTGGAGAAGCCCGAAGACTAAAAGAAGACTTAGCTAAAGCTTCTAGGGGAGAAGCTTTTCTCCTTCAAGGTGGTGACTGTGCAGAAAGTTTTGCTGAGCATTTACCTGACAACATTAGAGACACTTTTAGAGTAATCCTACAGATGTCAGTCGTTCTAACTTTTGGTGCTGGTTGTCCAATAATTAAGATTGGAAGGATTGCAGGTCAATTTGCAAAACCACGCTCAGAACCTACTGAAAAACAAGGAGATATAGAACTTCCGAGTTACAGGGGGGATATCATTAATGATATTGAATTCGATGAAGCCCTAAGAATTCCAGATCCGGAAAGGCAAATTATGGCATATCGTCAGTCTGCATCAACACTTAATTTGCTTAGAGCTTTCGCTCAAGGGGGTTATGCAAATCTGGATCATGTTCACCAATGGAATCTTGGTTTTGTAAAGGAGAGTAAACAAGGAGAGAGATATGAAGCCCTAGCGGAAAGAATATCAGAAACTCTCAATTTTATGAATGCTGTTGGGATTAATTCTAACTCTACACCTGAACTGCGATCCGTAGATTTTTATACTAGCCATGAATCACTTTTATTGGGTTATGAAGAAGCACTTACAAGGGTAGATTCTACAACAGGTGAATGGTACGACACTTCAGCTCATTTATTATGGATAGGAGATCGAACCCGTCAACTCGATGGAGCACATATTGAATTTATTAGAGGTATTAAGAATCCTATCGGTTTAAAGTGTGGACCATCTTTGGAAGCGGAAGAATTGTTAAAGCTTATTGATGCAATCAATCCTGATAACGAAGCAGGACGATTAACTTTAATAACAAGATATGGCGCTAATAATGTAGCTAATCATCTTCCAAAGCTTATTCAAGCAGTAAAATCTGAAGGAAAAAATGTTGTTTGGTCCTGCGACCCTATGCATGGTAATACGGTAAAAGCTTCAAACGGCTACAAAACAAGGATTCTAGATAAGATTCTTACCGAAGTTAAAGAATTTATTGATATTCACCAAGCCGAAGGAACATGTGCAGGTGGAGTACATATTGAAATGACAGGGCAAAACGTTACGGAGTGTTTAGGTGGAACTCAAGAAATATTTGAAGAAGATCTTTCCGACAGGTACCATACTCATTGTGATCCTAGATTGAATGCTAATCAAGCATTGGATTTGGCCTTTTTAATATCTGAACGTCTCAAAGAAATTCGAACTTAATATTTACTAATTATTTTCCAAAATATTAACGACCACTCTTCCTCTTACTTTTCCTGCAAGTATTTTATGAGCTAAATTTGGTATATTCTCTAACGTCGAATCAACAATCATCTCTTCAAGTTTTGCCGTATCAAGATCATTGCTCAATCGTTCCCAAGCTCTTTCCCTTTTGTCCATAGGCGCCATAACTGAATCTATTCCTATTAGGGCAACTCCGCGTAAAATAAATGGAATTACTGTTCCTGGAAGATCCATTCCTTGAGCTAAACCACAAGCTGATACTGCTCCACCATATTTAATTTGAGCTAGAGTATTAACCAGTGTTTGGCTTCCTACCGAATCAACAGCACCAGCCCAAATCTCCTTACCCAAAGGTCGTGAAGGCTCAGAAAGTTCAGATCTATCTATAACCGAAGTCGCTCCTAAACCAGTCAAATATTCCGTCTCATTTAGGCGACCAGTCGATGCTACTACCTGAAATCCTAAGGTTGAAAGAATAGAAACTGCAACAGAGCCAACTCCTCCAGATGCTCCGGTTACAAGAATTTCTCCATCCTCTGGTTTTATCCCCCAATCCTCGAGACCCAAAACACATAACATTGCAGTATAACCAGCTGTTCCAATGGCCATAGCCTGTTTATTAGAAATATTGTCAGGAAGTTTTAATAAGTGATCCGATTTTACTCTTGCCCTCTCAGAATATCCTCCAAAATGATTTTCGGACAAACCATAACCGTTTAGAACAACTCTATCTCCATGAGAAAACTTTTCATCCTCCGAATCTTTCACTATGCCACTAAAATCAATTCCTGCTATCATTGGAAAACTCTTCACTACCCCAGGAGCACCAGTCAAAGCCAATCCATCTTTATAATTCAAAGAAGAATGAGTAACCTCGACTAAAACATTTCCTTCCATTAACTCATCTTCTGAAATTTCAACAAAATTTACACTTTGTTCATCTTCTTCTTTATCTATCATTAGAGCGCGAAATTTATCTGTCATAATTTTCTCCCTGGATTATCTCTCAAAACTCATAGACTTCCCTATGGGGTCAGTAATTTTTCCTTCATTCATGACAAGATTTCCCCTTATAATGGTCATTACCGGCCATCCTTTAATAGACATACCTTCATAAGGAGTCCAGCCACATTTGCTTGCAATCCAATCATTGGTAATCTTTTTTTTCATAGATAAGTCGATAACCGTAAAATCAGCATCAAAACCTATCTCTATTCTCCCTTTATTTTTGATACCAAAAAGAATAGAAGGATTGTAACTTGTTAATTCTATAAACCTCTCAAGGGAAAGCTTTCCGTTCGTTATATGGTTCAACATTACTGGGACAAGCGTTTGTACTCCTGGCATACCGGAAGGTGAGAGTGGATAATTTTTATTTTTTTCTTCTTTAGTGTGGGGAGCATGATCCGAACCTATAATATCGGCAATACCTTCATTTATCGCTTCCCATAATCTGTCTTGATGTTTTTTTGATCTTATGGGTGGATTCATTTGAGCATAACTACCAAGGCGATCATAACAATCAGGAGAATGTAATGTTAAATGCTGAGGAGTAATTTCAACAGATGCGTTTTTCTTATGCTCCGATAAAAAATTGATCTCTTCTTCTGTTGTTACATGTAAAACATGAACTTTTTTATTATATTTTTCTGCTATCGAAACAAGTTTTTGAGTTGCAATTAGTGAGGATAACTTATCTCGCCAAATTTCATGTGTATGCACTTTGCCCTCTTCTTGAAATTTTGCCCTTTCCAATAGCCTTGACTGATCTTCACAATGAAAAGATGCACGATAATTAATCTTAGAGACAATCTTATCTAAGTCTTCTTCTTCTGCGACAAGAAGCGAGCCCGTACTTGCTCCCATAAATACCTTAACACCACAACAACCGCTTATTTTTTCATAAGAAGGAAGATTATCTGCATTATCTTCGGTTCCTCCTGCATAAAAAGCATAATCACAAAAGGCTCTATTTGAAGCCCTATTAAATTTATCCATCAAAGCGTCTTCATCGGTAGTTGAAGGATCGGTATTTGGCATCTCGAAAACACCTGTTACTCCTCCGAGAATTGCACTTTTTGTTCCCGTGTATAAATCTTCCTTATGTTCTAATCCAGGTTCTCTAAAATGCACCTGTGTATCTATAACACCTGGAATGAGACATAATCCCTTTAAATTAATACTTTCTTTTGCCTCAGATTCTTTTAAATCCCCAATTTCAACAATTTTCTCGTCTTTAACGGCTATATCACCATTAAATCTCTTTGTGTGAGTGACAATCTGCGCATCCTTGAAAATAATATCAAATGACATTGTAACGCTTACCTTTATTAATTATATTAATCATATTGTACCTTAAAAAAGTTAAAATCCTTATGGAAAATAAGATTATACATTTAAAAGACCGGTCTGTTATCTCTATTCAAGGAGAAGATTCTGAAGAATTTTTAAAGTCGATTGTAACTTGCAATCTAGATCTTCAAGATCAGAACTCTCTTTCTGGTGCTCTATTAAGCCCACAAGGTAAGCTTATGAATAATTTTATTGTCTTTAAAAAGGATCATAAATTCTTAATTGATATCCATAAAAGCTCTACAGAAGAGTTTCTAAAAAAATTGTCCATATATAAATTGAAATCGAAAGTTCTAATTGAAGAAGAAAATGAGTTGTCAGTTTTTGTGAGCTTGGAAAAGCCTTATAAAGATTTTCAACCAGACCCTAGAAATAAAGAATTAGGATGGAGAGGAGTAGGTCAAATCAAAAACATTTCCTCAGAAAAAATGAAAAAATACGAAAAGAAAAGACTATCACTCGGTATTGTCGAGGAGGGAAAAGATATCAAATCAGGAGAATATTTTCCTATAGAAATGAACTTAGACTACTGTAATTCTATTGATTTTTATAAGGGCTGTTTTGTTGGTCAAGAAGTTACCTCAAGAATGCAACGCAGAGGAAAAACAAAGAAGAGAGTTTTTCCTTTTAGGACAGAAAATATATTAACTAACAAAGATGATATAATTTTTATAGAGAAAAAAGTAGGAACTGTTATTAAAACCATTGATGATATTGGTATTGCCTTAATAAGAATTGAAGTTATAGAAGACTTAATTTCTCAATCAGAAAAAATAATTATTGGGAATGATAGCTGTAAAATAGAATTTTGTTATCCGCAAGGTTACTCATAAATGAGCAACCCTAGAGAAGGTTACTGCAGTTGGTCCAATTCAAGTAAGGAATATCAAATCTATCATGATAACGAATGGGGGCTTTCTGAATATAACGATAAAAAATTGTGGGAAATGTTTGTTCTTGAAGGATTTCAAGCAGGTCTAAGCTGGATAACAATCCTTAATAAGAGGGAGAATTTTAGGGAAGCTTTTGATAATTTTGATCCCAAAAAAATATCAGATTATAGCTTAATGGACATCGAAAAACTTTTAAAAAATAAAGGAATTATCAGAAGTAGAACAAAGATTAATGCAACAATCAACAATTCAAAATTATACAATGAAATTTTCTCCAAAAATGGTAGTTTTTCTGACTTTCTTTGGTGTTTTGTTGATGGAAAACCTATCATAAATCATGTTAATAGTTTATCGGATATACAAAGTCAGACTGAACTTTCAATTACGATTTCAAAAGAATTTAAGAGATTAGGTTTTAAATTTTGTGGTCCAACAATCGTGTATGCATTTATGCAAGCGATTGGAATTGTTAATGATCACATCACTACCTGTCCGCGTTATTTCGAATGCCAAAAAGTTTAACATAAAAGAATTTTCTGTTAGTATTTTTTTAAAGGAGATTAATCTTGGGAAACATAGTAATAAGTGGAACAGGAGTGTTTACACCAGAAGAATCTATAACCAACGCCGAGCTCGTTAAATCATATAATGCGTACGCAAAAAAATTTAACAAAATAAATAAAGATAGAATTGATGCAGGTGAAATAAATCTCCTTGAATCTTCTAATGAAGAATTCATTTTTAATGCATCAGGAATTAAAAAAAGATATGTGGTCAATAAATCAGGAATATTAGACCCAGACATCATGCATCCAATAATTAGAAAAAGAACTAATGATGAACCTTCTATACTGGCTGAGATGTCAATCAAGGCCTCAAGAATGGCCATGAAGGAAGCAAATAAAACTCCTAATGATATCGACGCGGTAATTACCGCATGTTCTAATCTTGAAAGAGCCTACCCAGCAATAGCAATTGAGGTTCAAAATTTACTGGGAATTAATGGTTTTGCATTTGATATGAATGTTGCCTGTTCGTCTGCGACTTTTGGGATACAAGCCGCATCTGACATGATTAAATCTGGGAGTGCAGATTGTATTTTAGTGGTTGATCCAGAAATATGTTCTGGACACCTGAATTTTAAAGATAGGGATTGTCATTTTATTTTTGGAGATGTTTGTACGGCAGTCATTCTTGAAAAACAAGAAAATAACCTATCAAAAAATGTTTTTGAAATCATATCTACTAAATGTATTACTCAGTTCTCAAATAACATAAGAAATAATTTCGGTTTTCTTAATTCGGCAAAAGAGACGAAGCCAATAGACAGAGATCTTTTGTTTGTACAGGAAGGAAGAAAAGTTTTTAAAGAGGTCGTTCCAATGGTTAGTCAACTAATTCTTGAGCACATAAAAGATGAGGACATTGAAGTAGAAGAAATCAGAAGATTGTGGCTTCATCAAGCCAACAAAAGCATGAATGATCTTATAGGGAAGAAAGTATTAGGAAGGCGGCCTGATATTAAAGAACAGCCTAATATATTACAAGATTACGCGAACACGTCTTCTGCAGGCTCAATAATAGCATTTTCACAATTTAATTCCGACTTGGAATCTGGCGATATTGGAATTTTATGCTCATTCGGTGCGGGTTACTCAGCAGGTAATATAATCCTGAAAAAAAAATGAAGTTGATAGTATTTTTTGTATAGATAGAAGGTTAATTTATTTACCGTGGCAAATATGGATAAAAAATTAAACAACAATTCTACTAGTATAACTGCCGATCAGGTCTTAGAAAAAATGAATATCAGTTGGTCGTCAGAACTTGAGAGCACATCTCGGCATCTCTACGAGAAAGTATCGAGAGTCGTTCCTGAAATTGAGTGGCCATTCTTCGCTCCATATATAGAAGCTATAAATATACTTAAGAAGGAAATGAATGCAGCAATTCTTGCCCATAATTATCAAACACCTGAAATATTCCATTGTATTAGCGATGTAAGAGGAGACTCATTACAATTAGCTAAAGAAGCTTCTAAAGTTGAAAGCAATATTATTTTACAATGCGGTGTTCATTTTATGGCTGAAACATCAAAATTACTAAATATGGACAAGATGGTTTTAATTCCTAGCCTTCAAGCTGGCTGTTCTCTTGCCTCCTCAATTACAGGCAAGAATGTTAGAAAGTTAAAAGAAGACAATCCCGGTATACCAGTTGTAACCTATGTGAATACCTCTGCAGAGGTTAAAGCTGAATCGGACATCTGTTGTACATCCTCAAATGCCGCGGATATTGTCAATTCCTTTGATTCAAAAAAAATAATTTTCATCCCTGATGAATATTTAGCTTTAAACGTAGCTAAAGAAACCAAAAAAGAGATTATTCTTTGGAAAGGAAGATGTGAGGTGCATGAAGAATTCACTCCAGAGGAAATTCGTGAGTTTAGAATAAATGAACCGGGCGTTCAGGTAATAGCTCATCCGGAATGCTCTCCAAGCGTAATAGCGGAGTCAGATTTTTCTGGATCAACTTCCACTATGATCAATTGGGTTAGAAAAAATCAGCCCGAGAAGGTTTTGATGGTCACAGAATGCTCTATGAGCGATAATGTTTCTATAGAAAACCCCAATGTAGACTTCGTTAGGCCATGTAATTTGTGCCCTCACATGAAACAAATTACTTTAGAAAATATCTTAGAATCTCTTTGGAATAAACAATATGAAATAAATATAGACAAAGACACAGCTGAAAGGGCCCTACAATCCGTTAATAACATGATAAATCTATGAGTTTCGAATTACCGGACAAAACCTTAACTGAACGGACAGTAAAAGAAGCTCTCAAAGAAGATATCGGTATCATAGGTGATATCACTAGCAATTTGATTCTGGATGATTCCAATAGATCCGAGTTCGAAATTAAATCAAGACAAGAGGGTGTAATTTCTGGTCTATATTTAGCGGAAACAGTGTTCCGTCTAGTAGACAAAAAAATTGCTTTTGAAAAATTCAAAAAAGAAGGCGATGAAGTTAAGATTGATGATATTTTAGCAAAAATTCAAGGCAATTCAATATCAATACTAACCGCTGAAAGAACTGCCCTTAATTTTTTATCTCATATGTCAGGAATAGCAAGCGCAACCTCGTTAATGGCAAAGAAAATAAAAAATACCAATACAAAAATCATGTGTACTCGTAAAACAACTCCTAACCTTAGGGTTTTTGAGAAATTTGCAGTTCTTTCCGGTGGTGGAAAAAACCATCGTTTTGGCCTTTTTGATGGAATTCTTATTAAAGATAATCATATAGCCCTGTCAGGATCTATTAAAGAAGCAATTAAAAAAGCAAAAAAGAGCTCTGATAAATCTCTAAAAATTGAGGTGGAGGTAGACAACATCGATCAATTTCAAGAAGCACTTGAGAATAATCCTGACATAATTTTGCTAGATAATTTTAGTACATCTGAACTAAAAAAAGCGGTTGAGATCAACAGTGATAAAGTTCTGTTAGAGGCATCAGGAAGCGTTAATATCGAAAATGTCTTAGACATCGCTATGACTGGAGTGGATTTTATTTCTTCTGGCTGGCTAACACATTCTTCCCCTTCTCTTGATTTTGGTCTAGATTTGAAGCAATGAATAATGACTGGAAATAAAATGGATAAAAAATCAATATTTATAACTGGTGCCGCCAGCGGCATGGGTAAAGAAACGGTTAAGTTGTTTAAAAAAGAAGGTTGGTTTGTAGGTTGCTACGATATCAATGAAGAAAATTTAGAAAAACTTTCTGATGAACTAGGGGATAATGAAATTGTTTATAAGAATCTAGATGTGACTAACAAGAATGATTTCGAAAAATGTGTAGCAAATTTCTCATCGTGTACCGATGGAAAGCTGGATATTCTGTTTAATAATGCCGGCATTGCAGAGGGAGGATTTTTTGAAGATCAACCATACGAAAGCCATCTAAAGGTTATAAACATTAATTTCATAGGTGTAATTAATGGCATTTACTCAGCTATTCAACTTTTAAAAAATACACCAAATTCTTTATGTTTGAATACCGCTTCCTCGACAGCAGTTATAGGTCTACCTATGACATCGGTATATTCGGCCTCAAAACACGCGGTTAAAGGACTAACAGAATCGCTTTCGGCTGAATTTTCACGATTTGATACAAGAGTTTCTGATATTTTGCCCGGAGTTATTGATACACCTCTTATTGGAGAAGAAATAAGAATAAACTTACCCAAGGAAGGAATGTGGAGGTTAATTCCAGCAGGAGAAATCGCAAAAACGGCTTTGCGAGCCTACTATGAAAATCGCATACACTGGTATGTCCCGGAAGATCTGGAAGAACTTGAAATGTCAGTCGTAAAAGATCCAATAAATACCAGAGATGATCTAATGAACACGGGTCCTATGAAAATGCCAATAGAGTAAATATATCTAATTCTTTATTATTGCTTTAGCTTTTTCAAGGAGAGTTATGGGATCATCGTGTTTATCTTCAACGATTTCTTCACACCAACCCAGAATATCTTTAAGAGCATCAGGAGGATCTTGTGATTTAGTCCTGGCTACACCTTTTATAATATCCCCCGTATGCCCGTTAATAGTTAATATGTCGTCCTCATGGAAAATTTCTTCGTTAATAATAACTTTTCTTTCTTCAACATCTACAATTATTTCCCGAGCACCTGTAATACAGGTCTTACCTAAACCACGAGCTACAACTGCCGCATGGCTTGTTAATCCACCATGTGATGTAAGTATACCGTCAGTATTATGCATAGCTTTAATATCTTTAGTGTTAGTTGCAACCAGAACCAAAATACTTTTTCCACCTTGACCTTGTATTCTATCAATTCCCTCTGAATCAAAGGCTATTTTTCCAGATATTACACCAGGTGATGCGGGTAGACCGGAAGATAAAATAAGGTTGTTAAAGCTGTCATCCAAGATAGGTGTAAGAGATCTCTTAATAGTGTCAGGATCAGTGGATGCAATGGCATGTTTTTTTTCGATTAACCCTTCTTTTACCATATCTCTTGTAATATTGAGGGAAGCTTCGAGATTGGTTTCGGCATTTCTTGATTGAAGAATCCAGAGATTTCCAGATTCTATAGTAAATTCTATATCCTGAACATTACGAAAATAATTTTCTAACTTAATAGAAATATTTAATAGCTCTTCATAAATAGAAGGGAATTTCTCTTCTAAGGTATCTGAATCCGAATACTCGTTTTTGTATTTTTTATTAATACTTTGTGGGGTAAAAAATCCTGAAACTACATCTTCTCCTTGAGAACATAAAATATATTCACCCTTAACCACTTTCTCTCCATTATCAGGATTCCTTGAAAACAAAACCCCTGAGGCACTTTTCTCATTGAGGTTTCCAAAAACCATCTTTTGTATATTAACTGCAATTCCTGCTTCATCAGGAATATTGTTTAATTTCCTAAAGGCTACTGCTCTTTCGTTTTTCCAAGAATCCATAACGGCATAGATGCCATTAACTAATTGATCATTTACATTTTCTGAAAAGGGTTTTTCATTTTTTTCTTCTATTAATGACAAATATTGGGCACAGATCTCCTCAAAATCTTCCGCATCAAGTTGACTAGTGGAAGATAAGCCTGCCCCCAAAAGATAGCTTTCTAAAATTTCATCGAAAAAATAGTGTTCAATTTTAAAAACTACATGGGAATACATCTGCAAAAATCTTCTCCATGTATCTAAAGCGAAAATCGATTGATCGTTTTGTGAAATTTTATCAACAACTTTTTTGTTTAAACCAATATTTAATATCGTATCCAACATGCCTGGCATGGAATATTGTGAACCGGACCGAATTGATAAAATAAGAGGATTATTTGGATCTCCAAATTTTAGATTAAGTGCTTTTTCTATATTGGAGAGATTATCCTTTAGTTCATCGAAAAATTCTTTGGGCAAAGCTTTGTTCTTTTCCCTATAATCAAAAGCCTCAGAAGTAATAACAAAACCAGACGGCACTGGTAGACCCATTTGTTTCATCAAGCAAAGATTCAAACCTTTGTTTCCGACCAATCTTCGATCAGAAACAACATCCTCTATTTTCTTATCGAATGAATGTATCCACCTTCTCATATTATAATAGTATTTTTTGGATATATTTGGGCAGATCTAAAATAGATACCCGTTCTTGAGCCATCGTATCCCTATCTCTTGCAGTGACTTTCTGATCTTCAAGAGTCTCAAAATCAACCGTGAGGCAAATTGGTGTCCCCACTTCATCATGTCTCCTATAACTCTTTCCAATATTTCCAGAATTATCAAATAATATCCTTCCCATCCCTAAGGCTTGTAAGGACGATTTAATTTTCAAGGCAGTTGAAACAAGATCTTTATTATTTCTTTTAAGAGGTATAACCGAAGCCTTAATAGGAGATAGATGTGGCTTTAAGGAAAGCACTGTCCTTTGTTTTCCATCACCCAGATCCTCTGTCTTGTAAGCCTCATTAAGAACGGCCAAGAACCCTCTATCCACTCCGGCAGAGGGTTCGATCACGTAAGGTATTGTCCATGTATTGTTGATTTTATCCTGAACCGCCAGCTTAATAACGGAATCAGAATTCTGCTTTACCTTCGCTTTTATATCAAAATCTTTTTGATTTTTGGTATGCGAACCGATGTCAAAATCTGTTCTATTAGCAACTCCTTCTAACTCTTCAAGTCCATGTGGAAATCTATACATGATATCAACAGTTTTCTTTGAATAATGAGATAGATCTTCCTTCGGAATATCAACTAGTTCTAAATTCTTTTTCTTGATCCCTTGTTTTTCCCACCAATTTACTCTGTCTTTCACCCATTGATCATGCCACTCTTCATCAGTTCCCGGTTCTACAAAAAATTCAAGCTCCATCTGTTCAAATTCTCTTACCCTAAAAATAAAGTTCCTTGGGGTAATCTCGTTTCGGAATGCCTTTCCGATCTGCGCAACACCAAAAGGTAAAGTTCTTGAGGTCGTATCAATAACATTTTTAAGATTTGTAAAAATCTGCTGGGCTGTTTCTGGTCTTAAATAAGCGAAACTCGATCCATCATCTATTGGCCCAATATTAGTCTTAAACATCAGATTAAATGGTCTTGGTTCTGTTAAGTCTTTCGAACCACAAGAGGGGCATTTTCCATCCTCAATGTGATCCGCACGCGATCTTGACTTACATTCTTTACAATCTACTAGTGGATCGGTAAAAGTTTCTTCGTGCCCTGAATATTTAAGAACGTCAGGATGAGTCAGGATAGAAGAATCCAAACCCTCCACATCGTCCCTTTCATATACCATCGAGCTCCACCAAGCCGTTTTTAAATTGTTCTTAAGTTCCACACCAAGCGGTCCGTAATCATACAATCCTTGAAGACCACCATAAATTTCATTGGTTTGAAAAATAAATCCCCTCCTTTTGCAAAGAGCTACCAATTCTTCCATGTTGTTTGCAGTCACATACTCCTCCAGGGTGCTAATTTCTGTTTTTATAGTAATTTCTTCTTAAAAAATAGTGATAAAGTTTCAATAGTTTAAAGCAGATCCATTTCTCAATATATTCTCAACCTCTTTCGGAGTTTTCCCAGCTTTATTATTTAGCACCAGGCCATTATTAAATCTTATTGGCTTTTTAGAGTCTCTAATTCCACTGATTATAACTCTTGAGGCTGGTTTCTCCTTATTTGAAAATATAGGAGTTATTTTTATATCACCCATAGTTGAGGCAAAAATATTTAACATTTCAGGAAAATTCTTTATGTGATTTATAAATGTTACAGAACCTCGAGATTTAACAAAAGTTAAAGCAATCTTAAGCCAAACTTTAAGTGTATTCTTGTTTCCGGCATAGGCATTCTTTTTACTTTCATGCAGAGGAAAAACTATTTCATCTTCTAGATAATATGGAGGATTTGAAAAAACATGATTAAAAGTCTGTCTTTTTAACTCAGAAAAATCTTCAATTCCTCTGTCTAAATTGCCTTTTATTACAGTTATATTTTTGTCCATATCATTCATAGAAATATTACTTCTAGTTAGATTAAGAACTTCAACATCATTATCTATTCCAACAATTTTCAGATTTTCTACTCTTTGTGATAAGCAAAGAGATACAACTCCACAGCCAATACCCAGTTCTAAGCATTTTTCTCCTTTTTCAGCAGGGATTGATGAGGCTAAAATTACAGAATCGTGACCTGCTCTAAATCCGTGCCTTTGTTGGAAGACTTTTAACTTTCCTCCCAAAAATTTATTTTTAGTAATTTCTTTGCTCATAACTAGATTCTAAAATATAAGAAAAATATGGGAAATGTAATTAAATTAGTAAAACGAAAATATAAAGATGACGAACCAATCCAAAATCTTTTATCACTAATTGAAAATGATTTTGTAAAAGTAGAAAATTTAATAAAACAACAAATTATAAGCGAGGTAGACAGGATACCTAATCTTGCCAATCATATTATTCAATTGGGAGGAAAACGCTTAAGGCCAATTCTTACTTTAACTTGTTCAAAAATTTGCGGCTATACCGGCAATGAACATATAAATTTAGCGGCGGCTGTGGAATTGATGCACACCGCGACTCTATTACACGACGATGTAGTCGACGAAAGTAATTTAAGAAGAGGGAAAACAACCTCTCATATTCTTTGGGATAACAAATCAAGTATTCTTGTTGGAGATTTTTTGTTAGGAAAAGCTTTTCAACTTATGGTTGAATCGGGATCTTTAGAAAGCCTGAGAAATCTTTCTGATGCATCAGTAAAAATCGCTGAAGGAGAAGTTATGCAATTAATTTCTTCAGAAAATATTAAAACAACTGAAGATCAATATATGGAAATTATTGAGGCAAAAACCGCATCGCTTTTTTCTACCTCTTGTGTCGTCGGAGGCCTCATATCTAATTCGAAAGAAGAGGAGATAGAAGCACTCTTATCATTTGGTAAAAATATAGGTATTACCTTCCAGTTGAAGGATGACGCTTTGGATTATTTTGGAAAAAAAGAAGAACTGGGAAAGAATCCTGGAGATGACTTCTTTGAGGGAAAAGTCACTCTTCCTATCATTCTTGCTTATAGAAGGGGAAACAAGGATGAAAAAGAATTTCTAAAAAATACTTTTGAAGAGAAAATTAGACATAAGAACGCTTTAAAAAAGACAACAGAAATAATAAGAAAATACAAAACTATTGAAGATACCCTTGAAAGAGCAAACCATCATGGAAAGATAGCTAAAGATGCGCTTGAAATCTTCCCTGATGATCCTTTTAAGAATGCTCTTATGAAGTTAGTAGACTTTTCAATTGTTCGTTCCAATTAGTTTGCATTTTCTTACAAACCAATCACCATAAAAATCTTTTATTTGTTTTTCTGCAAAATCTATCTTTACTTCAGGAAAAATACCAAAACAGGCAGACCCAGAACCTGTCATTCTGGAAAAAAGAGAACCAGAATCATCTAAAACTTTAATTGCTTCCTTGATTCTCGGATTTAAGGTAACTGAATAAGACTGCAAATCATTTGTGAAAAGATTCAATCCTTCAAGCCTTCCTTTTACTAATAAATTACATTGGCTTTGCAAAAGTTCTTCATAATAATATGGCTTTTTTTTCTGAATTTTATTCATGTCAATTTGAGCAAAAACTTCATTGGTGACGATATTAAGATTTGGATAAATTAATAATATCTCAATATCTGGAAAATATGGAATCTTCACAATATTTTCACCATAACCTGACAATATAAGTGGCTCAGATACTAGGCATGAAGGAACATCCGAACCTATTTCAAAGGCTATTTTTGTCATTTCCTCAAGAGACATATTTAATCTCATATATCTGTTCAATAACCTAATTGTCGCTGCTGCGTCCGCTGAACCTCCGCCAAGACCTGCTCCTATAGGTATTTTTTTATCCAAAATAATCTTTACTGCTGGTAGTTTCTCAATTTTCTTTTTTTTAAGAATCGCCTTTAAGCTTTTCAGTACTAGATCATCTTTCCCAAAATCTTTTTTAGTACCTGATATCTCGTAACTAAATCTGTCTGAACTTTCGACAGTGAGCATATCTTGTAAATCCAAAAAGGCTATAAGACTCACTATAAAATGGTAATTATCTTTTGTTTCTCCTGTTAGGTTCAAAGATAGATTTAGTTTTGCGGGGGCTTTTTCTAAAAAATTCATAAGTTTTTTTCTTATCTACATTCCACCGTACAACGGACCCTCTCCTCCCTGTGGAGCTATCCAATTAATGTTTTGTTTGGGGTCTTTAATGTCACATGTTTTACAGTGAACACAATTTTGAGCATTTATCTGAAAGACTGGATTTTCTCCACTTTCATTTTCTAAGATTTCGTATACACCAGCTGGACAATATCTTTGAGCGGGTTCATCATATTTTGGTAAATTGTGATTAATTGGCACTTCCGGATCCTTTAGAGTCAGGTGAATGGGCTGATCCTCCTCATGGTTTGTGTTTGAAAGGAACACTGAAGATAATTTGTCAAAAGAATATTCTCCATCCGGTTTAGGGTAATCTATCCTCTTGCATTTTTCGGAATTTCTTAGGGTCTCATGGTCAGGTTTAAGGTGAGATAATGTAACGGGCATAGATATTCCAAAGGTATTCAACCACATATCAATGCCACCAAGAATTGTTCCAAAAATTACTCCGTATCTTGATTGGAAGGGTTTAACATTCCTAACTTTCTTTAATTCCTTTGCAATACTACTTTTTTCATATTTCTCTTGATAATTTTCTAATTCATGAGAGTGGTCTCCAGAAATAAAATTTTCTACAATGGCCTCAGCGGCAAGCATTCCCGAGGCCATTGCGTTATGCGTTCCTTTAATTTTAGGGTAATTTAGAAAACCTGCAGAACATCCCAATAAGGCCCCCCCAGGGAAGTTAAGTTTTGGCAATGATTGAAATCCACCAGTAGTAATAGCCCTAGCTCCATAGCCTATTCTTTTTCCGCCTTTTAAAATTTTTCTAACAGATGGGTGAATTTTGAATTGTTGAAATTCCTCAAAAGGAGAAACGAATGGATTAGAATAATTAAGATGAACTACATAACCAATAGAAACCAAATTCTTTCCAAAATGATATAAAAAAGAACCACCGGATGTTCCATCGCTAAGAGGCCAACCCATTGAATGCTCTACCAAACCCTCATTATGATTTTCAGAACTTATCTCCCATAACTCTTTGATACCGATTGCATATTTTTGGAAATCCTTTCCATTAGATAGTTGATAGTTATCTATCAAGAATTTTGAAAGTGATCCGCGTGCACCTTCCGAAAATAAAGTGTATTTTGCATGTAACTCCATACCAGGCTCCCAGGAATCTTTTGCAGTACCATTTCTTGAAACACCCATATCACCCGTAGCTACGCCCTTTACACGATTATTCTCATCAAATAGGACCTCCGCCGCACTGAAACCAGGATAAATTTCAATACCTAAACCTTCTGCAACCTCACCGAGCCATTTACATACTTCGCCTAGACTCACGATGTAATTTCCATGGTTCTTCATCATCGGGGGTAAAATAAAATTTGGTATTCTGATCGACCAATTGGGGCCTAAAAAAGATATCTTATCTTTTTTAACTTTGGTTTTAATTGGGGTTTCGTTTTCTCTCCAATTAGGGAGTAATCTGTCTAATGATGAAGTCTCTATAACCGCGCCCGATAAAATATGCGCTCCAATTTCACTTCCTTTTTCAAGAACACAAATCGATAAGTCTATATCATCTTTTATAGCAGTTTTTTTGAGATGAATTGCTGCAGATAGCCCTGCCGGTCCAGCCCCTACAATTAAAACGTCATATTCCATAGACTCTCTTTTTGAGGGGTCTAATGCTTGACCCTGACAAGAATTTAGTTCATTTAATGGTAAATCATTCATTTCTATCTCTAATTATTACACCTAACATATTTAATTAACCAAGTGAAACTGCTATCATTACAACATTTAGTTATACCGTTAATTGGTTTATATTAGATTCATAGTAAAAATGATAATTAATGCTGACAAAAAAATAGATGATCTAAAATTTCAGACTGAATCAGGAATAACTGAAACTATAGATGCTAATTATGAATCCTTATTTCATTCTCCTTCAAATTCTTCAAACATTGAACGGTTATCAAAAAATGAAAACAATTCTTATGAGAAACTAAAAGAGATTTCAAACCTTGTGGATTTAAAAGAATTTATTGAAAATTTTCAACTGTGTGAACTGAAAAAAACTTCTAAAAATACAGTATTCAGTGATGGGAATTCAGAATCCAAGTTAATGTTTATTGGTGAAGCTCCTGGACAACAAGAAGACTTGGAAGGAAAGCCTTTTGTAGGAAAATCTGGAAAACTATTAGATAAGATTTTATCTTTTATTAATTTGGATAGAGGAAATATTTACATAACAAATATTCTACCATGGAGACCACCCGGAAATAGAACGCCAACCGAAGAAGAATTAAAAATATGTTTTCCTATAGTAGAGAAACATATTGAAATTATGAATCCTTCAATAATTGTGTTGGTTGGATCCGTTTCTTCAAAATCCATCCTAAAAACAAAATTAGGCATAACTAAAATTAGAGGGGAATGGCATGAGTACGTGAAAGGAGATATCATCATTCCATGTCTCCCAATATTTCATCCAGCTTATTTATTAAGAAGACCGGAACAGAAATCTTTAGCATGGAAGGATGTGCTCCTTCTTAAAGAAAAGATCCAATCACTAAAGGGAGGAATAACTCATGACAATTGACCAAGAAGAAAAATTCATCCCTATAAATATTTCTGTACTTACAATTTCCGATACCAGGACTTCGGAAGATAATAAATCAGGGGATTTGTTGTGTGAAAGAATTCAGTCTTCAGGTCACAAATTATACAAACGGGATATAATTGAAGACGATAAAGGGAAAATAAAAAAAATAATAAAAGATTGGAGCTCGGATGATCATTTAAATGCTATTATAACGACTGGTGGAACCGGGTTAACCGGAAGAGATCTTACTCCTGAAGCCCTAGAAGAAATTTTTGAGAAGAAAATAGATGGTTTTTCAACTATCTTTCACTTGATGTCATATGAAAAAATCGGTACTTCTACCTTACAGTCGAGAACGACAGCTGGAATTTTAAATTCAACTTATATTTTTGCACTTCCTGGTTCACCAAATGCAGTCAAAGATGGGTGGGATAATATTTTGAAGTTTCAATTAGATAGAAGATTTAAACCTTGTAATTTTGTAGAAATAATTCCGAGGTTGGATGAAAAATAAAAATTAATTACAAATTCTTTTTTAAATCCTTAATACTTTCTTCAAAAATTTCTGAAGACATCTTACTATCAAAGTTCTGTTTTATGTAAGCCTTAGCAATTTCAAGTGATAGCTCTGTTGCTTTTAATTTTACTTCTTTAATAGCATCGCTTTCTGCCTGTTTGATCTTAAGCTCCGATTGTTTTTTCTTCCTTTCAATATCTTCTGATAGTAATTTTCCCGCATTGGCTTTGAAGATTTTGGTAAGCTCCTCAGCATTTTTCAGTAAATTAACAATTTCGACATCCGCCTCTTCTAGTTTCTTTTTTTCTTTGGCGAGAATTTTTTGGGCCTCTTCTCTTAAATTCCTTGCCTGCTCAAGTTCTTTTTGAATATTTAAGGATCTTTCATCAAGAATACTTAATATCCTCCTAGGTAAACGTAAGAATAAGATGAGCCCCACAAAAATTATGAATGAAATTGCTACAAAAAATTCTGCGTTAAACATTACATTTTCCTAATTTATATCTTTATACAACTTTTCAAGACTCTTCTTATCAGCCTCTCCCGGAAGAATATTTGAGAGCATCTCAGAGGTTATATCCTCAGAAATTTCTGAAATTCTAGACATAGCAAGATCTTTGTTTTTAAGAATTTCATCTTCTGCTTTTTTTACTTCTTTTGAAATTTCTTCATTAAATTTTTTCTTTTCGCTATCATTCATATCTAAGATTTTTTTTCTTGATGAGTTGATTAATTCCAGTGATTTTGATTTCGCCTCTGTAATTTTTATGTCCAGCTCTTCTATTGCCTGATCAGCATCACTTGATAGTGCTTTTGCTTTATCAATATCTTGCGCAATTATATCTTTTCTCTCTTCTATCACATCCGAAATTCTAGGAAGTGCAATCCTAGAAAGAATCAAATAAAGAAAAGAAAGGCTAAGAAAAAGCCAAAATAGTTGTGGAACAAATGTTGAGAAATCTAGCTGTGGCATATAGAAACTTTTTTATAGTACAAACAAAAGTATCAAGGCAACAACTAATCCAAAAAGTCCAGTCGCCTCAGCGAGAGCAAAGCCAAGGAGTAAATTTGGAAACTGTGATTGAGCTGCACTAGGATTCCTAAGTGCTCCCGACAAGTAATTTCCAAATATTATTCCTATACCTATACCTGCGCCTGCTAAAGCTATACAAGCTATTCCGGCTCCAATTAATTTTGCTGCTTCAGGTTCCATATTAAATCTCCTTTTAAAAAAATTATTAGTTAATGCATATGCAATGCGTCATTTAAATAGATACATGTTAAAATAGCAAAAACATATGCTTGTAAAAAAGCAATTAAAATTTCTAATCCAGTAAACGCAACCATTACGGCAAGAGGTAACCAACCTCCTAAAAAACCCATCAGTATAACAAAACCAGAAAAAACTTTTAGCATGGTGTGACCGGCCATCATGTTGGCAAATAACCTTACTGATAGACTTACCGGACGCGTAAAATACGAAATAAGCTCTATAACCACTAAAAGCGGTAACATGAAAATTGGAACCCCTTTAGGGACAAAGAATCCAAGAAAACCCATACCATGCTTTATAAAGCCAATTATTGTAACTCCAATGAATATAAGTATTGCCAATCCAAATGTTACCGCTATATGGCTTGTAACTGTAAAACCATAAGGTATCATACCCAGCATATTAAGAAAAAGAACAAACATAAAAATAGTAAAGATAAACGGAAAGTAAGTTTTACCCTGCGAACCGACATTCTGCCTTACCATGTTTGATACAAATTCATAAGAGATTTCTACAACAGATTGTAAGCGAGAAGGTATTATAGAATTTTTTCTGATCGAAAATATCATAAAAAAACTAATTGTAGTAACCGCAATTAACATAAAAAGTGAGGAATTAGTAAAAGATATATCTATTCCACCCAAGTTTAAATCAATGTATTTCTTTATCTCAAACTGATGCATAGGGTCTACAGGAAAGGAGCCTGAAGTGTGATGATCATTGAGATTTTCTGTTGAAGCCATTTTCAAATACCTTATTTATTCAAATTTTTTGCTGTCTTTAAAACATTAAAAATACCGGCAGTTATCCCCAGGATAAAAAAAACAATTAAGAACCATGGCGCGGTTCCAAGCCAACGATCTATTGACCAACCCATAACTCCGCCAACTATCAAACCTGCGACCAAATCCGTACTTAACCTAAAAGCTAGTCCAATAGGTGATGGAGAATTTGAGTTATCAGATTCTTTTTGATGATTGTCATAATTTTCTTTTCCGAAATTAGATATTCTTTCAGATAATTCAGATGTTTTTTGTAAATTACTATTCATATCTTTTTGATCTTCTTTTTCTGATTTATCTATCAAAACACATCCAAAAAAAATTACTATTAGGTAGCCTCAAATAGGTAGCCTCAAAGTGAAATTACTAGCGTCATTACCAACTGTCAAGAATATTAATTTTTATTAAGTTATTGAATAATAATGATTTTTTTAAAAAAAATTAAGCAATTTTTCTGATTTTTTCTGCAGCGTTCAAATCTACAGATACTAATTGGCTTACACCTTTCTCCTGCATAGTTATTCCAAAAAGACGATCCATCTTGGCCATTGTTAATGGATGATGAGTAATAATTAAAAATCTAGTATTAACTGTAGAGGAAATCTCTTGAATTAAACTACAAAATCTTTCTACATTTGCATCATCTAAAGGTGCGTCGACCTCATCAAGTACACAAATGGGTGAAGGATTTGTCAAAAAAACTGCAAAAATAAGTGAAAGAGCAGTTAAAGCCTTCTCTCCACCTGATAAGGAAGACATAGAAATTAATTTTTTTCCTGGTAATTGAGCCAACACTTCAAGACCTGCATCTAAGGGATCATCCGAATCTATAAATTTTAATTCCGCTTGACCTCCTCCAAAGAAATTATTAAAAACTGTTTGGAATTTTTTATTAACTTGATCAAAAGCCTTCAGCATTCTTTGTCTTCCTTCTTTATTTAAGTCTTGAATACCACCTTTGAGCTTTTTAATCGCATCCTCCAAATCTTTCTTCTCAGCTTTCATTTCATCAATTCTTTCTTTTATTTCACTTGCCTCTTGTTCTGCGAGGAGATTTACTCCCCCCAATTCCTCACGCTCATTCTTGTATCTGTCTAACGTCGTAATTATTTCTTGTTCTTTTTCTAAATTAAATTCACCCGCCAGATCGGTTGCAACCAAAAGCTCTTCTACATTTATCTTTAAATCTTTGGAAATTTGATCCTCAATTTCTTGCAAGCGAAGATTATTTGATTCACAGGTTGATTCTATTCTTCCCTTAGATTCCCTTAACATTGATTCGTCTTCAGATAGTTTTCTTATATCTGAAGAAATTTCTCTCAAATTATTTTCAACTTTTGCTAAAATATCACTAGCTAAAGAACTTTCTTTCTGAGAATTATTTATCCTATCAATAATTTCTATTTTCTTTTCTTCACTTTCCTCTGGAAGATTTCCGAATTTATCCAACTCATTTCTAAATCCGACCATTTGATCATTTTGTTTCTCTATTTGTTCCTTGGCTTCTTTGATTCTCTTTTTGACATCTAGTGAGCTATTCTTATTTATCTCATACCTTTCAATATTTAGTCTTAAACTTGATATTTCCTGTTGGATTTCATTATTTCTTAATCTTAAATTCTCTAGAGAACCGAGATCACTAAAAAAAATCTTTATTTCATCGTGCAGATTGGTGAGTCTATTTCTTTGAGCTAATCTTTCTGCTGCTGAACCTGGGGCTCCTGCTGAAACTACTAGTCCGTCCCACCTCCAAAGATCTCCTTCTATTGAAACAAGTCTTTGACCATATTTTAGTTTATGCATTAATTTTGTACCAATATGCTTCTCAACTAAACCGGTTTGATCTAGACGTCTTAAAAGAACATTTGATCCCTTAACAAAATTCGATAGGGGTAGAATGCCAGATGGTAATGAGTTTTCTCCTTTAATTTTGTCCATCTCAATCCAATGAATTGGGGAATTTTCTTCAATAGAATGGTAGAGTTCATCACCAAGTAGGGCGTCCAAAGCCTCCTCATAACCTTCATTAACTGATAATTCATTTATTAAGGCATTATCATTGTTTAATTGTTCGCCTATAAGTTTTTCTAATGCCTGTCTTTCCGCTAATAATTCGGTAATTAAGTTATAATTTTTTTCATTCTCCTTTAAAATTCCTACTAATTTAGATAATTCCTTTTCAAGTTCATTCTTATCGAGATTTTCCAATAAAGAATTTTTTTCATCAATATTTTTACCTTCAAGGTCATTAATAATCTGATCTTCTCTTTTCAATTGTAACATTGAAGTTGTTATGAGGTTATTAAGTTCATTTTTCCTTTTTTCAGATCTAGAAAAATCTTCATGTAAACCTTCCAATTCAATTGTTAATCTTTGAAGTTTTGAAGAAGAGTTATTTGCTTCATCTTTAAGCTTTGGAATTTGATCTTGTAATTTTAATTCTTCGGTTTTCTTATTGGTGATTTTTCCAACAAGATTTTCATGATTTTCTTTAACTTTTTTAAGCTCTTCTAAGCTTTTATTGTTTTCATTCGATACCATCTTGTATCTCAACGAAAGAAGATTTGCCTCGGTTTTCCTAATTTTTTCTGATAACGATTTGTATCTATTTGCTTCTCTAGATTGCTTATTTAACGATCGCATTTGTGACGCAAGCTCTTTTAGAACGTCATCAAGTCTATCAAGGTTCGCTTCAGCAGAATTAATTCTGAGCTCTGCTTCATGACGTCTTACATGAAGACCTGATATCCCAGCAGCATCTTCTAAAATTCTTCTCCTTTCTTCCGGTTTTTGATCGATTAACTCTTGAATCTGTCCCTGTCTTACTAAAGAAGGTGATCTTGCTCCTGTCGCGGCATCGGCAAAAATCATCTGGATATCTCTTGCTCGAGTATCCATTCCATTAACCTTATAAATGGATCCAGATTCTCTTTCTATTCTTCGTGTAATTTCAATAGTATCAGAATTATTACATATCTGGGGAGCATTTCTTTCTTTGTTGTTCATTACCAGGGTTACTTCTGCGGAATTTCTCGCTGGCCGATTTTGTGTTCCAGAAAAAATCACTCCATCCATATTTGGTGCTCTCATGGATTTATAAGAAGCTTCTCCCATTACCCATCTCAAGGCTTCTACAAGATTAGACTTTCCACATCCATTTGGACCTACTACACCGGTCAATCCCTTCCCAATATCAATCTCAACTGGATCTACAAAAGACTTAAAACTGGATAAACGAATCTTACTAAAATCCAACATTAACCTCCGTAAGGCTTTTATTTAGTATTTTAATTGTTCCCTAGATATTCAAGAATCGTTTCAAAATCTAAAGTAGTAAGCCTACTTTCATTCACGAAGATTGCCGGTGTGCCATTTACACCAAAACGGTTAGTTGCCATTTTTTGATTGTTTTCAATTTGTGAAAA
>Ga0315334_10000228_pt1 | contig 35315 bp, 25 predicted proteins | sample M150034915metaG_FD_205555 | JGI IMG/M metagenome (GOLD analysis project Ga0315334, IMG submission 205555) | Ammonia-oxidizing marine archaeal communities from Monterey Bay, California, United States - M1 500m 34915 | ecosystem: Environmental > Aquatic > Marine > Intertidal zone | place: USA... | reverse complement strand
GGAATGTCGATGGTCTGGCCGCTGGCAAAGCCCGCGGTGAACAGGGAAGTGCTGTTCTCGACCTTCAGCGGGACGGTCCGGCAGATGAAGTTCTGGCTGGCATTGCGCATCAGCGCGCCGGGCAGCAGGCCGGCTTCGGTGAGCACCTGGAAGCCGTTGCAGACGCCCAGCACGGGCACACCGCGTTCGGCCTGTTGCTTGACCCCGCGCATGACCGGGCTGTTCGCCGCCATCGCGCCCGACCGCAGGTAATCGCCGTAGGAGAAGCCGCCGGGCAGCGCGATGAAATCGAGCCGCTCGGGCAGTTCGGCATCGGCATGCCAGACCCGCAGCGGGGCAGTGCCCGTCACACGCTCGATCGCCACCGCCATGTCGCGGTCGCAATTGGAACCGGGGAAGGTGATGACGGCGGCGCGCAGGGCCATCAGCCGACCTTCTCGACGCGGTAGTTTTCGATCACCGTGTTGGCGAGCAGCTTCTCGCACATATCAGTCAGCGCCGCGTCACTGGTATCGTCGGCCACGTCGAGTTCGATCGACCGCCCCACGCGGACATCTTCAACGCCCTCGAAACCAAGCCCTTCGAGGGCATGATGGACGGCGCGACCCTGCGGATCGAGAACGCCGGGCTTGAGCGAGACATGGACGCGGATTTTCATCGAGCAGGCCTTTCGTGTTGGCGCGCCTATGGCGCAGGCTTTGCCGGCATTCAAGTAGGCTGCGGGGTGCCGGGTCATGGCCGGCGCAGTGGCCGATCGGTGACGGTTGTAGCGCAATTGCAACAACGGTAATGATTCTGCCGCATTGGCGGCGGTGATGCCCCCGGATGCCGCGCGATCTGCTATGGCGCGGCCACGGCGACGATGCCGCTCCCCTCCAAATGCGTGCCCGACTCTGGACGCGCTCAAGCAGGAATCCCCCACGACATGACCATTCGTTCCACCGCCGCCCGCTTCATCGGTGCGAGCACTCTCGCTGTGGCAGCCTTCGCCGCGCAGCCGGCTCTGGCGCAGGAGGCCGATGCCTCCGGTGCCGAAGAAGCTGCCGACGGCCAGCTCAACACCATCATCGTGACCGCCAACCGGCGCGAGGAAAACCTGCAGGACGTCGCAGTCTCGGCCGCTACGCTCGATGCCGACACCGTGCGCACGATCTTCGATGCCGGTGCCGAAATCACCGCGCTCGCTGCGCGCGTGCCGGGCCTGTTCGTCGAAAGCTCGAACGGCCGCGCCGCACCGCGCTTCTACATCCGCGGGCTCGGCAACACCGATTTCGATCTCGCCGCATCGCAGCCGGTCTCCGTGGTGATGGACGATGTCGTGATGGAAAACGTCACGCTCAAGTCCTTCCCGATCTTCGACGTCGAGCGCATCGAAGTGTTACGCGGCCCGCAGGGCACGCTGTTTGGCCGCAACACGCCCGCCGGCATCGTCAAGATCGACACGGTCAAGCCGGGCGATGAGTTCGCGGTCGACGGTTCGGTCAGCTACGGCAGCTTCAACAGCGTTTCGGCCGATGGCGGCGTCACGCTGCCGCTCGCACCCGGCGTGGTGTCGCTGCGCCTTTCGGGCCTGTGGCAACAGCGCGACAACTGGATCGACAACGGTTTCACCGGCGAGGAAGACGTCTACGGCGCCTACAGCGAAGTGGCGGGCCGTGCGCAGCTGCTGATCACCCCCGGCGACCGTCTGTCGGTCCTCGGCAGCTACTCGGTTCGCGACCTCGATGGGCAGTCGACGCTGTTCCGCGCCAACATCCTTGGCCCCGGCGACAACGATCTCAACGACAATTACGACCGCGACACGGTGTTCTACGATGCCGGCGGGCGCAACGATGCCGCCTACAAGGCCGAGATCGCGACTGCCAAGGTCGATTACGAAGCCGATTTCGCGACTTTCACCAGCATTACCAGCTGGGCCAACAGCGAAGGCCGCAGCCGCGGCGATATCGACGGGGGCAACCTCGTCACCGGTCCGGGCTTCATCCCGTTTCCCAGCGACACGCAGGATTCGATCGATCTCGAGCAGTTCACGCAGGAAGTCCGCATCGCGTCGGCTTCGAATGGCCCGGTGCAATGGCAGGTCGGCGGCTTCTATTTCGACAGCGAATTCGATGTCACCACGATCGGCTTCGATTTCCCGCCGCCCGTGACCGTCAACCACACCAACGAGAGCTGGGCGGTATTCGGCCAGGTGACGGGTGAAATCACCCCCGCGCTCAAGCTGACCGGCGGCCTGCGCTATACCGAGGACGAGAAGGCGTTCGCAGTGACGCAGACCTCATTCATCTCGGGCCCGGGTGCGCAGGAACGCAGCGTCAAGGACGAGCGCATCAGCTGGGATCTCGCGGCATTCTACGATGTCGGCGCCGACGCCAGCGTCTACGCGCGCGTGGCGAGCGGTTTCCGCGCGCCGACCATCCAGGGCCGCGACGTGGCCTTCGGTTCGGCACCGTCGATCGCGACCTCGGAAAAGATCATGAGCTACGAAGCCGGGTTCAAGTCCGAATTCGCGGGCCGCAGCGTGCGTCTCAACGGCGCGGTCTATTACTACACCATCGACGATCCGCAGTTCACTGCGGTCGGCGGTGCGGGCAACCTCGTGCAGCTGGTCAATGCCGACCAGGGCCGCGGCTACGGTTTCGAACTGGACAGCGCCTTCCAGATTACGCCCGATTTCCTCGTCACTGCAGGCGTCAGCTGGAACAACACCGAGATCCAGGACGATACGCTCGCCGTGGGCATCTGTTTCCAGTGCACCGTGACCGACCCGACCGTGGTCCTGTCGGGCAACACCCGCGCGCTGGTGGACGGCAACCCGTTCCCCAATGCGCCCGAATGGATCGCCGACGTGACCGCGCGCTACGGCGTTCCGGTGGGCAATGCGGGCGAGATCTTCGCCTTCACCGACTGGGCCTACCAGGGCAAGACGAACATCTTCATCTACGAAAGCGCCGAGTTCAACACCAACAACCAGATCGAGGGCGGGCTGCGCGTCGGCTATGCCAAGCTCGACGGGACCTTCGAAGTCGCCGCCTTCGTGCGCAACATTCTCGATGCCGACAATGTGAAGGGCGGCATCGACTTCAACAACAATACCGCCTTCGTCAACGATCCGCGCGTGTTCGGTATCTCGGCCCGCGTCAGCTACTGAGCGTCGACGGACGACCGACAGAAAAGGGCCGGGGGGAGCGATCCCTCCGGCCCTTTTTCTATGCCAACGCCGCGCCGCCCGGCTTGCGCCGGGTGCGGCTGACCGCGTTACTTCTTGGGCTTGGACGGCGTCCGCAGCCGGCCGCGATGCGCGCTCATGTCGAGCACTTCGCCCGGGCCGCTGTCTTCGTTCTGCAGCAGGCCGAGACGCCGCGCGACTTCCTGATAGGCTTCGCTTTCGCCGCCCATGTCGCGCCGGAAGCGGTCCTTGTCGAGCTTTTCGCCGGTGTTGATATCCCACAGGCGGCAGCCGTCGGGGCTGATCTCGTCGGCCAGGATGACGCGGCTGTAGTCCCCGTCCCAGATACGGCCGAATTCCAGCTTGAAATCCACGAGGCGGATATCGATCGCGCTGAACATGCCCGACAGGAAATCGTTGATGCGGATCGCCATGCTCGACATGTCCTGCAGCTCTTCATGGCTGCACCAGTTGAAGCAGGCGATTTCCTCTTCGGAGACCTTGGGATCGCCCAGCGAATCGTCCTTGAGGCAATATTCGATCAGCGTGTGCGGCAGCAGCTCGCCTTCCTCGATCCCGAGGCGCTTGCTCAGCGTTCCGGCAGCCACGTTGCGGACCACCACCTCCAGGGGGATGATCTCCACCTGGCGCACCAGCTGCTCGCGCATGTTGAGGCGGCGCATGAAATGCGTGGGGATGCCGATGTGCGACAGCCGCGTGAACACATATTCGCTGATGCGATTGTTGATCACGCCCTTGCCATTGATCGTGCCCTTCTTCTCGGCGTTGAACGCAGTCGCGTCATCCTTGAAATACTGGATGATCGTGCCCGGTTCGGGGCCTTCGTAGAGGATCTTGGCCTTGCCTTCGTAGATCTGGCGCCGACGAGCCATGAATATGCGTTCCTTCACGCTGGAAAAGTCAACGCCCCGGCGACGGAATCGACTGGCGATTGCGACTGCCGGGGCGTGTAGCGAGCCATACAGAAGCCGATTGACGAAAGCAATTGCAGGCGCGCGGCGGGGTGGTTAGCGCGCGCGGCATGGCTATGGGTCGCACCACCAACACCCCTCTTGCCGCGCAGGTCGACGATCTGGCGGGTCTGGCGCGCGCGGCGCGGTTGCGCAGCCTGTCGCTTCCCGGCGGCGCCGATTTCTCGTCGAACGATTACCTCGCGCTGGCGGGCAGCGGGAGGCTCAAGAACGCCGTGATGGACGCGCTCGAGCGCGGCGTTCCCGTCGGTTCGGGCGGTTCGCGGCTGCTGCGCGGCAATCATCCCGAACACGAAGCGCTGGAGACGGAGGCCGCGCGCTTCTTCGGCTGCGAAAGCGCGCTGTTCCTTGCCAATGGCTACGGCGCCAACAGCGTGCTGCTGTCGGCACTGCCCCAGCGCGGCGATGCGATCTTCTACGACGCGCTGGTCCATGCCAGCGCGCACGAGGGAATGCGTCTGTCGCGGGCCGAATGCATTGCGGTGCCGCACAATGATGTCGGCGCCTTTGCCGAAGCGCTTGCGCGCTGGCGGGCGGACAATGCCGCGGGCCAGGCCTGGATCGCGGTCGAAACGCTCTACAGCATGGACGGCGACCGCGCGCCGATTGCCGAACTGGCCGATCTGGCCGATCGCCATGGCGCGGTGCTGCTGGCGGATGATGCGCATGCCACCGGCGTGTTCGGCAATGGCGGCCGGGGACTGGCAGCGGATATAGACGGACGCGACAATGCGATCGTGCTGCGCACCTGCGGCAAGGCCCTGGGTAGCGAAGGCGCGCTGCTGTGCGGACCGCGCGCGATGCGCGACCATGTGATCAACCGCGGGCGGGGCTTCATCTTCTCCACCGCGCCATCGCCGCTGATGGGCGCCTGCGTGCGCGAGGCGCTGAGGATCGTGGAGGAGGAGCCGGGGCGGCGCGAAGCGCTGCACGATCTGATCGGCTATGCGGGCCGAAAACTCGCGCCCTTCGGCGTCAGCGCCAGCGGATCGCAGATCATGCCGCTGGTGCTGGGTGACGAAGCACGCACCATGCAGATTGCCGGGGCGCTGCGCAGCGCGGGCTTCGATATCCGCGGCATTCGCCCGCCCACCGTGCCTGCGGGCAGCAGCCGCCTGCGCATCTCGCTCACTCTCAATATCGGCAAGCCGCAGATCGATGCGCTGGCCGACACGCTTTCGGAGATTCTCGCATGAGTGCTTTCACCGTCACCGGAACCGATACCGACGTCGGCAAGACCGTCTTCGCCGCCGCGCTCACCGGCGCGCTCGATGCGCATTACTGGAAGCCAGTGCAGGCGGGGCTGGAAGAAGGCGGCGACCGGGCGCAGGTGGCGAAGCTTGCGGGATTGCCCGAAACCCGCGTGCTGCCCGAGGCCTATCGCCTCGCGACGCCCTGTTCGCCGCACCGCGCCGCCGAGATCGACGGGGTCGTCATCGATCCCGACCGGCTGGCACTCCCCGCGCAGCGTCCGCTGGTGGTCGAGGGGGCCGGCGGCGCGCTGGTACCGCTCGGCGGCGATCTGCTTTACGCCGACATGTTCGCGCGCTGGGGCCTGCCTGCGATCGTCGTTGCGCGCACCGCGCTGGGCACGATCAACCATTCGCTGCTGACGATCGAAGCGCTGCGCGCGCGCGGAGTGGCGGTCCACGGCGTGGCGTTCGTCGGCGACGCGGTGGAAGACAGCGAGGCGACGATCTGTCGGCTCGGCGCGGTGAAGCGGCTTGGCCGCCTGCCGCTGCTCGGCACGCTCGACGCGGCGTCGCTTGGCCGGGCCTTTACCGACAATTTCGATATGGCGGATTTCGCATGATCCACTCGCCCGTATGGCATCCTTTCACGCAGCACGGGCTGGGCGATCCGGTTCCGCTGGTCACGCATGCTGAGGGCGCCGTGCTGCACACCGAAGACGGCCGCCGCGTGGTGGACGCGATCTCGAGCTGGTGGGTGACCACCCATGGCCATTGCCACCCGCGGATCATGGCGGCGATTGCCGACCAGGCGCAGCGGCTCGACCAGATGATCTTCGCCGGCTGGACGCACCAACCGGCAGAGGATCTCGCGCGCGAACTGTGCCGGATCCTGCCCGATAAGCTGACCCGCGTGTTCTTTTCCGACAGCGGTTCGACCGCGGTCGAGGTCGCGCTGAAGATGGCGCTCGGCTTCTGGACGCATCGCAGTGAGGACCGCAGCCGGATCGTGGTAATGGAGCATTCCTATCACGGCGATACGATCGGCGCGATGTCGGTGGGCGCGCGCGGGGTGTTCAATGCGGCCTATGCGCCGATGCTGTTCGATGTCGGGCGCGTGCCTTTTCCCGGCGGTGATCCGCAGCCTACCCTCGATGCGCTCGAAGCCGAATGCGCGGGGGGGGCGGCGGCCTTCATCGTCGAACCGCTGGTGCTGGGGGCGGGCGGCATGCTGATGTATCCGCCTGCGGTACTGGCCGAGATGCGCGCGATCTGCGCCCGCCACGGCACGCTGTTCATCGCCGACGAGGTGATGACCGCTTGGGGCCGCACCGGCACGCTGACCGCCTGCGAACAGGCCGATGTCGTGCCCGATATCATGTGCCTGTCCAAGGGGCTGACCGGCGGGGCGATGCCGCTGGCGGTGACCATGGCGAGCGAGCCGATCTGGGATGCGCACTATTCGACCGACCGCACGCGCACGTTTTACCATTCATCGAGCTATACCGCGAACCCGGTGGCCTGCGCGGCGGCCAATGCCAATCTCGCGATCTGGCGCGAGGAACCGGTCCTCGAGCGGATCGCGGCGCTGGCAGCGAAGCAGCAGGCGCATCTCGATGCGCTGGCGGGTCACGCCATGGTGCGCAACGCGCGGCGCTGCGGGACGATTGCCGCGCTGGAACTGGGCGATCCGGGCGGGAGCTATCTGTCCGACCTCGGGCCGAAGCTGCTGCGCCGGTTCCGCGAGGCGGACCTGCTGCTGCGCCCGCTCGGCAACACCGTCTATGTCATGCCGCCCTATTGCATCGAGGACGATGACCTGGCGCGCATCTGGGCCGAGATCGGCACCGCAGCGGACGCCATCGCCGCCGACTAACGAACAGTCGGTTCGCGTGCGGGGGCAGCGTCTTCGACCGCGGGGGCGTGGTCGCGTTTCAGCTTCTCGATCAGCCGGCCCAGCGTGGCGCGCTGGACGAGGACGCTGAACAGCACCGCGGCGAAGGTCGCGGCAAGGATCAGGTCACGCGTCTCGCCCGCGGGCAGCGACAGCGCCAGCGCGATCGAAATGCCTCCGCGCAGCCCGCCCCACCACAGCACGCGGCCTGCGCCCTTGTCCTGCAGCCGTGCAGCGGGGATCGCCTTGGTCGAGACAAAGATACCGAGCCCGCGCGCGGCCAGCGTCAGCGGGATTGCGGCCAGCGCCAGCACCAGCTCGTCGAAACCCGCGACCAGCACGATCATTTCCAGCCCGATCAGCAGGAACAGCACCGAATTGAGCAATTCGTCGACCAGCTCCCAGAACTTGACGAGGTAGTCGCGCGTCACGTCGCTCATCGCATAGGTAACGCCGTGGTTGCCGATCAGCAGGCCGGCTACCGCCATCGCCAGCGGGCCCGAGAGCGTCAAGTAGTTGCACAGCGCATAGCCGCCCATCACCACCGCCAGCGTGACCAGCACCTCGAGCGTGTATTCGTCCATCCCCGCCAGCGCGCGGTAGCCGACATAGCCCGCGACCAGCCCGATCAGGATGCCGCCGCCCGCCTCGATCGCGAACAGCCGTGCGCCCTCGGCAAACGAAAAGTCGTTCCCGCTCACCGCCGCGCCGAGCAGGATGATGAACACGACGATGCCGACGCCGTCGTTGAACAGGCTTTCGCCCGCCACCGCGCTCTGCAGCGATTGCGGGACCTTTTCCTCGCGCAGCACGCCGAGCACCGAAACCGGGTCGGTCGGGGCGATCAGCGCGCCGAAGACGAAATACCAGATCGGCGCGATCCCCAGCGCCAGCAGCATGCCGACACCCCACATGGCGAGCCCGACGAGCACGGTCGAAATCATCACGCCGACGGTGGAGAGCAGCAGCACCGGCAGCCACGCGACCTTCAGGCGGTCAAGATCGACATGCAGCGCGCCGGCAAACAGCAGGAAGCTGAGCATGCCCTGCAGCAGTGTCTCGGTGAAGTTGAGCTGCTGCAGCGTGTCGGCGACCCAGTCGTCGAGCGTCACGCCGGGAATGAAGGCATCGGCCACCGTCAGCCCGATTGCCCCCAGCGCGCCCATCACGGTCAGCCCGATGACATGCGGCAGCTTGAGGAAATGATGGTTGAACCAGCCGAGCAGCGCGGAGGCGACCACGAGGATCGCGGCGATGTCGAAGGCGGAAAGCGCGGTGCTGGTGGTGTCATGCATCCCGGCTGACTAGCGCGGGCGGGGAAGCAGGGGAAGCTATCGGGGCGAAGTGGTGCCCAGGGGCGGAGTCGAACCACCGACACGACGATTTTCAGTCGTCTGCTCTACCACTGAGCTACCCGGGCACACTGCTTCGGCGGAGGGGCCTGAACAGCCCCGCGAGCAATGAGAGCGCGCCTATGGCGAAGCTGGCACGCCTTGGCAAGGGGGGAATTTCAGTCTTCCGAACCTTGCGTCACTGCAACCGCGATTTCTTCGGGCAGTGCGGGACGGCCGGGCACGGAATATCCGTCGCCGAACCACTGCGACAGGTCGCGATCCCGGCAGCGCGCGGAACAGAACGGCGTGTGCTCCTCGCTGCGCGGTTTCTTGCAGATGGGGCAGGGGCGGGGTTTAGTCGTCATGCGCCACGATCTGGGCGGTGGCCGCCTCGATCGCAAGGCCCGGATCGATCTCTATCCGCACCCGGCGCGCGGTCCGCCGTTCTAGCTCCGCCAGCCACTCGGCCTTAAGCTTCGCTTTTACCGCGGGATGGACGGTGAGCAGCGTCGCGCCCGGCCCTTCGACCAGTTCGGCGCGTCGCAACGCCATGCGCGCCGCCGCCCCGATTCGCGCGGTGGCAAAGCGGTGCAGCAGCGAGGGCCCGTCGAGCCGCGCCACGATATGGACGAAACCGAAGCCGTTCATCGCGGTCCGCTCGTGCGGCCAGCCGCCCAGCGCGGCATCGAGCGCGGCATCCACGGCCTTGCGATCGGCCTTTGTTGCCAGCGTGGGAAAGTCGATCCCGATCGAACCGCCGAGGTCGAACAGGCGCAGCCAGCGCGCGATTTCGGGCACCGCCGCCAGGGCCAGTTCGCGCGGCGGGCGGTCGCCGTCGATATCGATCAGCGTCATAGCGGGCGTCACGCTGAACAGCAGCGCGCCGCCGGCGAACGCGACCTCGCCCGCAGACGCAGTGTGCCATACCTCTTCCCACGCGCCAGCAGGCAGCCGGCGGACCGTATCGCCCATCGCGAAAACATCGTCCGCCTGTTGCGACGGGCTGTTGTCCGTGTCCTCGACCACCCGCGCCTGCGCACGCTTGAACCGTCCGCGTTCGGCGATCGCCGCGCGCGTGACGACCAGCGGCACCGCCGCGCCTTCGTTGCAATGGGCGGGAATGCGGTCGACCATGAGCTCGGTACCATTGGCCATCCGCGCGAGGCCGCGGCTGCGGCCGGCGGGCTTGGATACCAGCACTGCCTGCGCCCGGCTGCCGACCGGCAAATCGCCCGGCCAGCGCAGCCTGGCGGCGAGGATGTCATCGCCTTCGACCAGCAGGGCACGGCTTTCGCCGATGCCATGCTCGACCAGCCAGTCAGGCAAGGTCGAACCCGGCGGATTTGAGCAGCGTGCGCGTTTCGTAGAGCGGCAGGCCGACCACACCCGAATGGCTGCCCTGGATCCGGCGGATCAGCCCTTCGGCGATCCCCTGGATGGCATAGCCGCCCGCCTTGCCTTCCCACTCGCCGCTGGCGAGATAGGCGTCGATCTCGTCGGTCGAGAGGCGCTTGAAGATTACCACCGTCTCGCACAGCCGTTCGCGCAGCCTGCCGTCGGGGGCGCGCAGCGCGATCGCGGACAGCACGCGGTGGCGGCGGCCCGACAGCAGTTCGAGACAGCGCCGCGCGGTCGCTTCGTCCTCGGCCTTGGGCAGGATCCGCCGACCGGCGCAGACCACCGTATCCCCGGCCAGGACATGGACATCGTCCGAGGCTGCGGCTGCGGCCTTTTCGCGGGCCATGCGGGTGGCATAGTCGCGCGGCAGTTCGCCAGCGAGCGGGGTTTCATCGATATCGGCAGGATTGATCGCAGCCGGCTCCACGCCGAGGCCCGCAATGAGTTCGCGCCTGCGGGGACTGGCCGATGCGAGGATGAGTGTGGGCTGGCCCACGTGCCGTTACTGCGGGCCGGGGCCGCCGCGACCGGGCATGAAGCGGTAGGTGATGCGCGCCTTGGTCAGGTCGTAGGGCGTGAGTTCGCAGAGCACTTCGTCGCCCACCAGCACGCGGATACGGTTCTTGCGCATCTTGCCGGCCGTATGGCCGAGCACTTCATGGCCGTTCTCGAGCTCGACGCGGAACATCGCATTGGGCAGCAGTTCAACCACCTTGCCGCGCATTTCGAGAAGTTCTTCTTTCGCCATGTATTTCCTTGGATCGTGTCGTTGGACGATTTGTATCGCGCGCCCATAGCCTCAGTGGGTGAGAAAGGGAAGTGGCAGACGTTAATCGCGGTGCAAGTCTGCTGCGACACTTTGTTACGCAAGGATTGTTGCTCGCCCGCCTGAGCTGCTTCAGGACCGGGTGAGGGGGCGGACACGAGACTACGATTGAGGACCGCGAAACCTGCCATGCAATTTCTCACCCGCATATCCGCACTTGCGCTGACCATCGCCCTTGCCGCGCCGGGCCATGCCCAGGACGCGGCGCCCGACACCGGCCAGGGCGGCACCGGGGGCGAGGCGCTGCCCGCGAACGCGATCATCGTGACCGGCGAACGCATCCGCGGCGAAGTCGAAACCGAGGTTCCGCCGGTGGTCGAACTCGATGAAGACGATATCGCCGCTTATGGCGCGGATTCGCTGGCCGATCTGGTCGAACAGCTGGCGCCGCAGACCGGTTCGGCCAGCGGCCGTGGCAGCGGGCGTCCCGTGTTCCTCGTCAACGGTCGCCGTGTCTCGGGCTTTCGCGAATTCCGCCGCTATCCTCCCGAGGCGATCGTGAAGGTGCAGGTCTTCCCCGAGGAGGTCGCGCTGCAATATGGCTATCCTGCCGACCAGCGTGTGATCAACTTCATCCTCAAGGACAATTTTTCCAGCCGCGAGGTCGAACTCGAATACGGCCAGCCGACGCGGGGAGGCCGGTCGAACGGCGAGGTCGAATATTCGCAGCTGACCATCAATGGCGGAGACCGCCTGTTGTTCGGTGCCGAATTCAACAGCTCGTCGCTGCTGTCCGAGGCCGAGCGCGATATCATCCAGACCGCCAGCAACACGCCCACCGTCGCAGGCGATCCCGATCCGGCCGAGTTCCGCAGCCTCGCCTCCGACAGCGAGGGCATCGAACTCGAAACCACCTGGAACACCACCTTCGGCGAGGGCGCACGTGTGCCAAGCCTGTCGGTCAACGCCAATCTCGACCGCAGTTTCTCGCGCTCGCTCTCGGGTCTCGATACGGTCCTGCTGACCGATCCGGACGGGAATTCGCAGCTGCGCGCGATCGACGACGACCCGATCACGCGGCGGACCAGGTCGACCACCGCCTCGCTCGGCAGTTCGTTCAACGCCCCGATCGACGATTGGGATCTCGCGCTTACGGTGGATGCGACCCGCGGGTGGAACACCACGTGGACCGATCAGCGACGCGATACCGCCGCGCTTGTTGCGGCTGCCGCCGCGGGTGAAATCGACATTGCGGGCGATCTCGGTCCGCTGGCGGGCGGCGGTATCGAGCAGGCCGACAGCAGGACCTACACGCTCGACAGCCTCCTGACATTGACCGGTCGACCGATCCTGCTGCCCAGCGGCGAGGTGAACGTCACCGCGAAAGCAGGTTTCAACCTCGACGGGATCGACAGCGAGGACACGCGCAATCCCGGCGTCGAAACCTCGCTCGATCGCCGCGAATTGCTGGCGGGGCTCAACCTGGCCATCCCGCTCGCCAGCGCGCGTGAGGGCTTTCTCGCGCCGCTGGGCGAGCTGACGCTCGATCTCGGCGGCGGGGTCGAGGACCTGTCGGACTTCGGGCTGCTGACCAATTGGAACGCGGGGCTCAACTGGCGCCCATCCGACAGCCTCTCGCTGCAGGCCAGCTACAGCGTGCGCGAACAGGCTCCGGGGATCGCGCAGCTAGGCAATCCGCAGATCGTCGACCTGAACGTCCCGGTCTACGATTTCACGAGCGGTGACACCGTGCTCGCCAATGTGGTCACGGGGGGCAATCCCGATCTGCTGGCGGAGACCCAGCGCGACATCAAGCTGGCGGCCTCCTACGATTTCGACCTGTTCGACCGGTCGAACTTCCGCGTCGAATATGTCCGCAACCGGTCGGACGACGTGACCGAAAGCTTCCCGCTGCTCGCCCCCGCAATCGAGGCGGCATTCCCGGATCGGGTCACGCGCGAGAACGGCCAGCTGGTCGAGCTTGACCGGCGCGCAGTGACCTTTGCCGAGCGCGGCTCGTCGCGCATCCGGTATGGCTTCAATTTCTTCGGCCGCGTCGGCTCGGAATCGGAGGGCGGGTCGCGCAGTGGGCGCGGCGGGATGATGGCGCGGATCGCGTCCGCAGCCGCAGGTTCGGGCGCACAAAGTCAGGGGCAGGGACAAGGGCCGGGAGGCGGGACCAGCGATCGCGCGCGCTTCCAGCAACTGCGCGAACAGTTCTGCTCATCCGAGGGCCAGCCCGATATCTCGCAACTGCCCGAACGGATGCAGCAGCGCCTGCGCGGCGAGAATGGCGAGGTCGACCCGGAGCGTGTCGCACAGGCGCGCGAGCGGATTTGCAGCGCCGACGGGATGCAGGCCCGCGAAGAGATGGAGGCCGCGCGCATACGGCTGTGCACCGGCTGGAATCCGGCCGATCCTGCCGCGTCGACTCCGGTCGACCTCGCGGCTTTGCCGGAGCGCGTGCGCGAGCGGCTGGCGGGCCCCGACGGCCAGGTCGATCCCGAGCGGCTGAACCAGCTTCGTGCGCGCGTCTGTGCAGCCCCCGGCGGCGAACGCGGTCCCGGCGGTGAGGGCAGCGACGTGGGCGATCCGCCGCCCGCGGGCGGTGAAACGCGCGGCGGCGGCGGGCGCGGTCGTGGCGATGGTTCTGGTGGCCCCGGTGGCGGACAGGGGCGCTGGAACCTTTCGGTCTATCACACGATCGAGTTGGAGAATTACGCGGTCATCGCCAACGGCATCCCGCAGCTCGACCTGCTGGGCGGCGATGCGCTCAGCGGCAGCGGTGTGAACCGGCACAATGTCACGATGGAAGGCGGGCTGTTCCACAACGGCCTCGGCGCGCGCCTGTCGGCCAATTACGCCAGCGGATCGCAGGTCGACAACCTCAGCTTCCACGACCTTGCGACCTTCGACTTGCGGTTGTTCATGAACCTCGAACAGCAGCAGTGGCTGGTGGGCGACAATCCCGGCTTCCTCAAGGGCGCACGGCTCTCGCTGCGAGTGGACAATCTGTTCGACGCGCAGCAGCGCGTGACCGACGAAACCGGCACGGTCCCGCTGAGCTACCAGCCGTGGCTGGTCGACCCGCTCGGCCGGACGTTCGAGATCGAGTTCCGGAAGGTCTTCTGATTGCCCGCGACGGGGGGGCGGGCAATCCGGCTAGAGCGCTTCGCCCGCCGCCACGCCGCTGGCCCAGGCCCACTGGAAATTGTAGCCGCCCAGCCAGCCGGTGACATCGACGGCCTCCCCGATCGCGTAAAGGCCGGGCACGCGCTTGGCTTCCATCGTCTTGGAGGAGAGCTCGGCGGTGGCGATCCCGCCGACGGTGACCTCGGCCTTGGCGAAGCCCTCGGTCCCGTTGGGCTGGAACGTCCAGCGCTTCAGCCGTTCGCCCGCCCCGCGCAAGGCCTTGTCGGGCGCGTTGCCGAACTCGACCTCCAGCCCCAGCCGCTCGGCGAGGATATCGGCCAGCCGCGCGGGCAGGCGTTCGCGCAGCCATGCGCGCAGCGTCGATCTGGGCGCGGCGCGCTTGGCGTCGAGCAGGAAATCGCCGCTTTCGTCGGGCAGGAAATCGACGAACAGCGGCTCGCCCGGACGCCAGTAGGAACTCGCCTGCAGGATCGCGGGGCCCGACAGTCCGCGGTGCGTGAACAGCGCCGCCTCGGCAAAGCGCGCCTTGCCCGCGCTGGTCACCACCGGCGCGGAAACCCCGGAGATGTCGCGGAACAGCACTTCCTCGCCGCCCAGCGTCAGCGGCACCAGCGCCGGGCGCGGCTCGACCACCTTGAGACCGAATTGCCGCGCGAGGTCATAGGCATAGCCGCTTGCGCCCATCTTGGGGATCGAGGGTCCGCCGGTGGCTATCACCAGCGAAGGCGCGCGAAACCGGCCCGATTGCGTGGTGACGGTGAACCCGCTGGCCTGTTCGATCGAGACGATTTCCTCGCCGCAGCGCAGGTCTACCTCGCCCTTCGCGCATTCCTCCAGCAGCATGGCAACGATCTGCTTGGCCGACCCGTCGCAGAACAGCTGGCCGAGCGTCTTTTCGTGCCAGGCGATGCCATGGCTTTCGACCAATGCGAGGAAATCGCGCGCGGTGTAGCGCGCCAGCGCCGACTTGGCGAAATGCGGATTGGCCGACAGGTAATTGGCCGGACCCGCACCGATATTGGTGAAATTGCAGCGTCCGCCGCCCGAGATCAGGATTTTCTTGCCCGGTGTCGCCGCGCGTTCGAGCAGCAGCACGCGGCGCCCGCGCTGCCCCGCACGCGCCGCACACATCAGCCCCGCCGCGCCTGCGCCCAGGACGATCGCATCGAATTCCTCAGCCATCTATGCCTCGTCGAGCGGATACTCGGGCTTCTGGCGCGCCGCGATGAAATAGAGCAGAGTGCCCACCACCAGCAGCCCGCCGAACACCAGCCACGACTGCGTCTGCGCCTGCGCGGCGATGAACAGCGAGCTGGCCACCGCGAAGACCACGCAGAACAGGTGCAGCGGGTCGATCCGCCCCTCGCGGTGTTCGAGCACGGGCAGCGCGCAGCTGGTCACGACATAGGTCACCAGCCGCACCAGCGTGCCCGCGATCGCCAGCACTTCGAAGCCTTCCCACAGGCCGAACAGCATTGCCGCCACGCCGTAGAACAGGATCGCGTTGAACGGGGTAAGGAAGCGCGGGTGGACATATTCGAACCAGCGCGGGAGCATGCCGCGCTCGGCCATGCCGTACATCAGCCGCGGCTGCGCCACCCCGCTGGCGAAATTGTTCGCGCCGATGCTGAAGCTGGCCGCGACGACGATCGCGAGCGACCCGATCTGCCCCATCGAGGCACCGGCCACGCCCGCCAGCGCATTGTCCTCGCCCGCGAACTGGGGGCCGATCGCGATGAAGGCCCAGATGATCGCCATGTAGAGCAGCGTTACCCCGCTCACCATGGTCACGATCGACAGCGGGACGTCGCGCTTGGGATGCTTGAACTCGCCCGCCGCCTCGACCACGCCCTCGAAGCCGATGAAGGCATAGAAGGTCAGCAGGATGACCGTCTCGACCTGGCTGAACTGCGGCAGCGTCACCGCCCCCATCTCGCCCCCCGCGAAGAAGGCCGAGAGGATCAGCGCGCCCAGTGGCAGCAGCTTGATCGCGGTCATCACGCCCAGCGCGCCGACCGAGGCGCGCATGCCGTAGAGATTGATCGCGGTAATCAGCGCCAGCCCCACCGCCACCGCGACGGGCGAGGCGACCGGTCCCGCCAGTTCGGGGAATAGCGCGGCGAGATAGGCAACCATCACATGCATGTTGGCCGCCGCGGTCACGATCGCGCTGGCATAGCGCGCCCAGCCGGCCTGGAAGCCGACGAAGCGCCCGAAGGCGGCCTCGCCATAAAGCACCGATCCGCCGCTATGCTCGAACCGGGTGGCCATCCAGGCATAGCACAGCGCCAGCGGCAGGAAGAGGATGCCGCCGACCAGCATCATCCACGGGGCGAAGTTGCCCACTGCCGCGACCAGCACTGCGGGCAGCGCGAAAATCCCCGCGCCGATCATCCCGTTGAGCGGGAACAGCGAGGTGCCCCAGAAGCCGACCGTGCGCGGCGGTGCAATTTTGGTTGGGTCCATCGCCCGGGGGATGGCGGCAAAACCGGCTTTGCACAAGCCGATGCGGCGCACTATCTCCCCACGCATGTCGCGCACGAAAGCCGGTTCCCCGCATGATCCGAGAGGCAAGGAGCGGTTCCACGAGGACCGCGCCACCAAGACCGTGGCCGGTGCGCAGCCCGATCTCGAAGCGGGCATCACCGCGATCCGCGAGACGGTAAAGACGCTCAAGCCGCGCCCGGGCGTCTACCGGATGCTCGATGCGCGCGGCGACGTGCTCTATGTCGGCAAGGCGCGCAGCCTCAAGGCGCGGGTCGCCAATTACACGCAGATCAAGGGCCTCACCAATCGCATCCAGCGGATGATCAGCCAGTGCCGCGCGATGGAAATCGTGGTCACCAATTCGGAGGCCGAGGCGCTGCTGCTCGAAGCGCAGCTGATCAAGCGCTACCGCCCGCCGTTCAACGTGCTGCTGCGCGACGACAAGAGTTTCCCCTTCATCCTGCTGCGCGCCGACCACGCCTTCCCGCGCATCACCAAGCATCGCGGCGCGCGCAAGGCCAAGGGCAATTACTACGGCCCCTTCGCCAGCGCGGGCAGCGTCAACAAGACGCTCAACGCGCTGCAGAAACTGTTCCTGCTGCGCAGCTGCACCGACAGTTTCTTCAACAATCGCGACCGGCCCTGCCTGCTCTACCAGATCAAGCGCTGCAGCGCGCCCTGCGTCGGGCGGATCGACGAGCCGGGATACGAGAAACTGGTGCGCGAGGCGAAGGACTTCCTCGGCGGCAAGTCGAGCGCGGTACAGCAGGATCTGGAAAAACAGATGGCGAAGGCGGCGGAGGAGCTCGATTTCGAGACCGCCGCGATCCTGCGCGACCGGCTGCGCGCTGCGACCTTCATCCAGGGCAGCCAGGCGATCAATGCGCAGGGCGTGGGCGATGCCGATGTCTTCGCGCTCGCCGCCAAGGGCGGGCAGGTCGGGGTGCAGGCCTTCTTCATCCGCGGCGGGCAGAACTGGGGCCACCGCACCTTCTATCCGCGCAATACGGGCGAGCTCGAGAAGGAAGAGGTGCTCTCCGACGTATTGCTGCAATTCTACGAGGAAGTGCCGCCGCCGCGCACCATCCTCGTCGACCGCGCCTTGCCCGAACAGGACCTCGTTGCCGAAGCGCTGTGCGAGAAGGCCGGACACGGCGTCGCGATCTCGATCCCGCAGCGCGGCACGCGACGCAAGCTGATGCAGCAGGCGAGCCGCAATGCAGTCGAGGCGCTCGAGCGGCGGCTGGCCGAAACCGGGACCAAGGCCAAGGTCCTGCGCGAACTCACCGAATTCCTCGAACTGGAAGAGGTCCCGCAGCGGATCGAGGTTTACGACAACAGCCATATCCAGGGCGACAAGGCGCTGGGCGCAATGGTCGTCGCCAGCCCCGAAGGCTTCGAGAAGGGCCAGTACCGCAAGTTCAACATCAAGACCGCGCAGACCAATGACGATTTCGCCATGATGCGCGAGGTGATGGAACGCCGCTTCCGCAAGCTGGCCGAAGCGGGCCGCGATCTCGACGCGCGCACCGAGGGCAAGGGGCACGAGGCGATCTGGCCCGACCTGGTGCTGATCGATGGCGGGAAGGGGCAGATGTCGAGCGTGCGCGACACGCTGGAGGAAATGGGGATCGAGGACGTCCCGCTGATCGCCATCGCCAAGGGCCCGCATCACGGGCGCGAGGGGCGCGAGGTGTTCCATTTCCCCGACGGGCGCGAAAAGACGCTGCCGGTCAATTCGCCGCTGTTGTTCTATCTCCAGACGCTGCGCGACGAAGTCCACCGCTACGCCATCGGCGCCCACCGCGCCAAACGCAGCCGCGCGATCACCGCCTCACCGCTCGACGAAATCCCGGGTATCGGCCCGGCCCGCAAACGCGCGCTGCTGCTGCATTTCGGCACCGCGGGGAAGGTGAGGGCCGCCGCACTGGACGACCTCAAACGCGCACCCGGCATCAGCGCAGGCGTGGCGCAGCAGGTGTATGATTTCTACCACGCGGGCGGGTGAGGACGGGGTGGCCTCTAACGACCCGATAGCGGGCGTTGTCGTTGGTTCCATCTTGTGCGAAATCAAGTCAATGATGACTGCTAGCGATGAACGTCTACTCGAGATCCTCGAACGCCTTCCAAAAGAGAAGATAAAAGAACCGGTCAGTTCGGGATTTACCATTGCGACCGTTGCTGTCCAAACACATCCGGATTTAATTGAGGAGGTGCAGGATTGCCTCAAAGTTCACAGCGAATTTTCAATTGAACGCCAAGTGTTTTACGATTCTGCTCAACTGCATTTCCACCCTTATACGGCTGCGATTTCTATCGTCGGTTATGCCATGCAAAACGGGTCTCAAATGGCGGTTGATTGGTATCGAAAGATCATAAATGCACAGACAGCAACGGTCCGACATTCTGGATTGGTATCGGGACTTACAGTTAACAACCGAATTGGATTTTCCAACAAAATCTCGATTATCCCATTGAACGAAGCTGGCGACGGCCCGCAGGTTTTGGCTGCAAAGCAGCATTCGTTACCCGATGTGATGCACGGTGTTTTCGGCACCCAATTTACTGCACTCGCATTTCGGGACGCCGAGTATGAGCAATCAGACAGATTGCCAAGGCCGCCTGCATCTCATGAATTCATTCACGACGCCGATGAAGTTCTGATCGGTTGCGTATTGAATGAGAGTCTCGCACCAGCGCTCACTGTAGACTGGGATGAGTTTCGCGATCCAGCGATGCGTGCTGCTGAGAATAGCTATGGTTCGGGTGGAAACCCGCAGGAAGCCCCCGTCACATGGGGCCGAGTTCTCACCGAAGACGACGTGCCTAATATCGAGCTCTATCTAGCTCTTGAAGAAAGATTCAAGAAAAATATGCGCGTTGCACTAACCCGTGTCGGATGGGCTCGTCGCAAAAAGTCCGCAGCAAACAGAGCTATAGAGTACAGTATCGCGTTAGAGGCTTTACTTAGCGATGGAAGAACAGAAATAACCCATAAGATATCTACCAGGGCGGCTATTATCTTGGGCGAGAATGCTGATGAGCGCGTGAATTATAGAAAACTAATAAAGTCCCTTTATACTCTGCGTAGTAAGGCCGTGCACGGCTCAGTTGTCAATGAAGTAGGAGAAGGTGATGTTGTTAAAGAAAGCGAAAGAGCTATTTCGAAGTTGCTAGTGACTGCGGCGCAGAGAGGTTACGATTTTGATTTTGATCGTCTTGATCTAATCGCACAAATCTAGCGAATGTCCGCTTCCCACCCAATCTCGGTCATCCCAGCGAAAGCTGGGATCGCTCGCCACATGCCGCTAGCTTTCGGGGCGCATGAGCGCGTGGGTCTACATCATGAGCAACCGCAAGGATGGCGTGCTCTATATCGGCGTGACCTCCGACCTCTCTCGGCGGATCGTTCAGCATCGGGAAGGGAAGGGCTCGGCCTTCTGCCGCCGGTACGGGCTTAAGCGGCTCGTTTATGCAGAAGAGCATGACAGCATCGAGGATGCGATCGCGCGCGAGAAAGCGATGAAGGCGTGGAAGCGTGCGTGGAAGATCGAATTGATCGAGGGTGTGAACCCTGCGTGGGACGATCTTTTCGACGTGGTGCTTTGATTGCGGGCGATCCCAGCTTTCGCTGGGATGACGAAGTGGGCTGGGATGACGAAGTGGGCTGGGCTGACGCCGTGGTGGCAGGGCTTTCCTACACACCCTGTCCCGTGCCTTATCCTCTCGGATGAAGCACTACCCACCGCGCTCCGCGCGTCCGCGCAGGCCCTCCATCACCATCCCGCCGTTCCATGCCGTCCCGCTGCGTCATCGCGCCGACGGGTGGACGCCCGTGCGGCAGGCGGAGTTCATCGGACATCTCGCCGCGACGCGCTCGGTCGCGGCGGCGGCGCGCGGCGTTTCGATGGCGCGCGAGACCGCCTATCGCCTGCGCGCGCGGCCCGGGGCGCAAGGCTTTGCGGCGGCGTGGGACGTGGCGCTGGGGTCGGTGCGTTCGGAGGCCGGGCGGGCGCGGCTCGAGGCGGCGCTGGCGGCTGCGCGCGCGGCGAGGCAGGCCGATCGGAAGGTCACGATCCCCGAGCTCGAATGGCGGGTGGCGACCGGGCTGTGGCAGGTCATGCTGCGCGGCGGGCGCTATGTCGGCGTGGTCCGCAAGCCCGATGAAACCGCGCTTCTTGCGCTGCTGTCGCGCACGCGCGCAGCCGCGGGGCGGGCATGATGCGCGGTGAAGGTCACGCTTTTCGGGCGCGCGTTTCGCGGTCCATGAAAGCGCGCGAATTGATCTCGATCAAGGAGCGGTGCCGGACAGCTGCTATACTGGCGGCATCAAGCGGGGACTCGGCCCACCGGCCGGACCGCAAGCTGGGAGACGATCAATGAAGACGATCCTGTTCAACGCCGCCGATGACGAGGCTTTCACCGGCCGGCTCGATGCCGCGCTCGATCTGGCGCGACAGTTCGATGCGCATCTCACGCTGCTGCACGCCATGCCCTATGAAGCCGCGGCGACCATCGACTTCCACGGCGCCGCCTTCGCCGCCATGGTCCCCGTCTGGCGCGAGGAAGCCGCGAAGCTGCGCGAGCGGACGCTGACCGACCTCGCGAACGAGGGCGTGTCGTGGAACTGGGTCGAATCCGCCGGCCCGGTCGCGCTGGCGATGCTGCGCGAATCCTCGCTCAGCGATCTCATCGTGATCAGCGCGCGCGATGCGCATACCGCCAAGGGCACGCCGTCCTTCACTGCGGGCGAGCTGGCGCTCACCGCCGATTGCCCCGTGCTGGTCCTGCCCGAAACCTGCACCCGTTTCGAAACCGGCGCGCCCGCGCTGGTCGCGTGGGACGGATCGGCCGAGGCATCGCATGCGCTCAAGGCGGCGCTGCCGCTGCTGCGCGAAGCGGGGGCGGTCTATCTCGCCACGGTCGGCGAAACGGGCAAGTCGGCCGATGCGCTCGACCTGCCGCCGGTGAAGGGGGCGGACTACCTCTCGCGGCACGGGATCGCCTGCGAGATGGTCGAGCTCGAATGCGGCGACAAGGATGTCGCGGCGACGCTGCTGGGCGCGGCGGAAGCGCGCAAGGCGGGGCTGATCGTGATGGGCGCCTATGGCCGCACGCGGCTGACCGAACGGATCTTCGGCGGGGCGACACGCCGGATGCTGTCCGACGTGCGCATTCCCCTGCTGATGACCAATTGAACCCCGGCGGGTCCGCGGGTCAGTCGCCGCGCGGACCTGCGGGTTTGCCCTTGCCTTTCGGCTTGCCCTTGAACTTGGGCTTGCCGGTAAAGGGCTTGCCGCCCGCGCCCGCGCCCTTGCCTGAGCCGGGCTTGCCGGTGCCGGGCTTGCCCTTCTTGAAGGGCGGCTTGCCCCCGGGCTTGCGGTGGGGGCCGCGGCCGGCGGGGCGGGGATCGACCCGGCCGCCGCCATCGGCGTGCTTGCGGCGGTTCTCGCGGGCCTCGATGCGGGGGCCGTCGGGGGCCTCCTCGATCATGATCTCGTCCTGCTCGTCCTCGGGCGAGGCGGTGCGGGTGACGGTCTCGGCAACCTTGGCGGCGATCGGGCGCGGGACCTGGAACCAGCTCTCGTGCTGGCCGATGCGGATCGCGCCGATCTCGTTGCGGGTGATGTGCCCGCGGCGGCAGATCAGCGGCAGCAGCCAGCGCGGTTCGGCGTTCTGGCGGCGGCCGATGCTCATGCGGAACCACACCACGTCCTCGAAGCCGGGACGGTGGCGTTCGGCCTTCGCCCGGTCGCGCGCCTCGGGGGTGTTGGCGATCAGCTCCTCGGGTGCGGGCATCTCGGCGCGCAGCGTCTGGACCAGCGCGGTGGCGATGTCCTCGGGCGACATCTTCGCCATCAGCTGGGCGCCAAGCTCGCGTTCGTATTCATCGAACTCGCGCGGTTCGGTCAGCCGCTCGATCAGCCGCGTGCGGTCCTTCGCGCGGATCGCCTCGGGGGTCGGTGCGTCGAGCCATTCGGCCTCGATCTGCGCGCCCCGCAGCATGCCTTCGACCCGGCGGCGGCGGTTGTACGGCACCACCAGCGCGGCGGTGCCCTTCTTGCCCGCCCGGCCGGTGCGGCCCGAACGGTGCTGCAACGTCTCGGCATCGCGCGGGATCTCGACATGGATCACCAGGCTGAGCGTGGGCAGGTCGATCCCGCGCGCGGCGACATCGGTGGCCACGCAGACCCGGGCGCGCCAGTCGCGCAGCGCCTGCAGCGCCTGGTTGCGCTCGCTCTGCGAATGCTCGCCCGACAGCGCGACGACGCCGAAGCCGCGGTTCTGCAGCGTGGCATGCAGGCGGCGCACGCTTTCGCGCGTGGCGCAGAAACAGATCGCGGTCTCCGCCTCGTGGAAGCGCAGCAGGTTGACCACCGCGTTCTCGATCTCCGACGGGCCGACGGTGATTGCCTGATAGGCGATGTCGCCATGCCCGCGCGTCTCGCCGGCAAGCGACAGGCGCAGTGCGTTGCGCTGGTAGCGTTCGGCCAGCCGTTCGATCGGGCGCGGCATGGTGGCGGAGAACAGCAGCGTGCGGCGCGTATCGGGAGTCGCATCGAGGATTTCCTCGAGATCTTCGCGGAACCCCATGTCGAGCATCTCGTCGGCTTCGTCGAGCACCACGCCGACCAGACCCGACAGGTCGAGCGCGCCGCGCTCGAGATGGTCGCGCAGGCGGCCGGGCGTCCCGACGACAATCGCCGGACCGGCGCGCAGTGCACGGCGTTCCTTGCTGGCATCCATCCCGCCGACGCAGGTAGCGATGCGTAGTCCGGCGCCCGCATAGAGCCAGCCGAGCTCGCGGCTGACCTGTAGCGCGAGCTCGCGCGTCGGCGCGATCACCAGCGCCAGCGGCTTCTCCGACAGGGGCGTGCCGCCAACCGCTTCGAGCAGTTCGGGAGCAAGCGCCAGACCGAAGGCCACGGTCTTGCCGCTCCCGGTTTGCGCGGAAACGATCATGTCGCGGCCGTGCGCTTCGGGTTCGGTAACGGCCTGCTGGACGGGGGTAAGCGCGTCGTAGCCACGGGCGCTCAAAGCCTCGCCGATAACCGGCGGGAGGTTGGAAAGGGGCATGGTATTCTTTCGGTTGCGCGTATGCACGGGCGGGGGGTGCCCGGCTGGTCGCGGCGCGGGCACTGCCCGCAGTCGGAGGCGCCCCTACACGCAATTGGAGCGTTTGGCCCGCACTTTCTTGCGCAGGCCGAAATGGCGCGCGGCACGCCCCTCGCGCTTTGTGACGCAACCGCGTCAACGCACGCGCAATTGTCCGCAAACCGACGCGATGCGGAAATATCGCAGTCAAACTGCGCGCCTAGGCGGCTCTCAACGATAGCGGAGGGCAATAATGAAAATCAGGAATACGCTTCTTGCCGGGGCTGCCATTGCGGCGCTGGCACTTCCCAGCATGGCGCAGGCCGGCGATCTTGCCGGCACCGTATCCGATGCCACCGACATCATCGCGCTGCGCAGCGCGCAGGTGCGCATTGTCGAGATCGACCGCGTGACCGCGACCGAGCGCGATGGCTCGTTCCTCTTCGCAGACGTTCCGGCGGGCGATTACACGCTCGAAATCAGCTATGTCGGGGCGGAAACGGTCAGGCGCGTGATTACCGTCCCGGCCACCGGCACGGTGCGCGCAGAGATCGCGATGATCGGCTTTGGCGACGATGAGATCCTGGTCGTGGGCCAGGTCGCGAACCTTTCGAGCGCCCTGTCGCGCAAGAAGGAAGCTGATGGCGTGTCCGACGTGCTGACACGCGACGCGATCGGCCAGTTTCCCGATCAGAACGTCGCCGAAAGCCTGCGCCGCCTGCCCGGCATCAATGTCCTCAACGACCAGGGCGAGGGCCGCTTCGTATCGGTTCGCGGCCTGTCGCCCGATCTCGTCTCGTCATCGCTCAACGGTGTGCGCCTGCCGTCGCCGGAGGCCGATATTCGCGCGGTCGCGCTCGACGTCGTATCTTCGGACATCATCGAATCGATCGAAGTGAAGAAATCGCTCACCCCCGATATGGATGCCGACACGATCGGCGCGTCGGTCGAGATCGAGACCACCAGTGCGTTCGACCGCAAGACGCGTCTGCTGACCGCCAAGGTCGAAGGCAGCTATAACGATTACGCCGATGAGATAAGCCCCAAGGGAAGCCTGGATTTCGCCACCCGGATCGGTGACAATTTGGGCATTTCGGGCGGCGTCAGCTATTACCGCCGCACCTTCGAGACCGACAATATCGAAGCCGACGGGTGGGAGGAGGACGACGGCGTCATCTATGCCGAGGATCTCGAATACCGCGACTACGATGTCGAACGCGAACGTATCAGTGCGACGCTCGGCCTCGACCTTCGCGCGGGCGACAGCACCGAACTGTATGCCCGCGGCGTCTACAGCCAGTTCGACGACCAGGAGAGCCGCCGGCGCCTGATCTTCGATCTCGGCGATGCGATCGTCACGGGCGCAGGCAGGACGGTCGGTTACAGCGACACCGATCCCGACCCCGACGAGGACGCGGCGATTACCGTCGAGCGCGACGTCAAGGACCGCTTCGAATCGCAGAAGATCCGTTCGCTCGTTTTCGGCGGCGAAAGCGATTGGGGTGATTGGTTCGCCAATTATTCGGCGAGCTGGGCAAAATCGAGCGAGCGGGAGAACGGCAGCCTCGATCCCATCGCATTCGAACGCGAATATGAGGAAGAAGGGTTCGGCGTCGCTCTCGACTTCGCCAATTCGCGCATCCCGCTCTACAGCGTCAGCGATCCGACGGGCGATTTCACCGACCCCGGTGCCTATGCGCTGAACGATATCGAATTCGTCGCGCTGTCGGATGCGCAGGACGAGGAATGGGCCGCCAAGTTCGACCTGGGACGCCGCTTCGCCGTCGACAATGGCGAGTTCACCGTACAGGTCGGCTTCAAGGGCCGCTGGCGCGACAAGACTTATGACGCGAACGTCGAGTTCTACGAAAACGACGCCATGACGCTGAACGACGCGCTGGGCGAAGGACAGACCTATCGCCTGACCGGTATCGGGCCGGTTGCAGGTTTCACCGAAGGGTCCGACTTCTTCCGTGCCAACTTCAGCGATTTCGAATTGCAGGACGTTGACAGCGCGTTCGACAGCGCGGTCGAGGATTTTGCAGTCGCTGAAGACATCATGGCCGGCTATTTGCTCGGCCGCTGGGAAAGCGCGGACCTGCGCGTGGTCTATGGCCTGCGTTACGAGCACACGGACAACACGCTGGTGGGCAACAACGTCCTGCTGGTCGAGGAAGACGGGACACTGCCCGACGGGGCGATTGCGGCTGATGACACGGTCCTCGTGTCCCCGGTCTCGATCGACAAGAATTACGATCACTGGCTGCCCAGCCTCAACCTGCGGTACGAACCGCAAACCGATCTGGTGCTGCGCGCCGGCTTCTACCGTTCGATCGTGCGGCCATCGCCGTTCCAGCAGGCGCCCCATTTCGCCGTCGAGGAAGCCGACGACGGCGAACGCAGCGGCGAATTCGGCAACCCCGCGCTGCTGCCTACCGAAGCCTGGAATTTCGACGCTGCGGCAGAGTATTACATGAGCGCGACCGGCGCGCTGCACGCGTCGGTCTTCTACAAGAGCCTCGACAATTTCATCGTCGATGTGAACACCGACGTCGCGGGCAGCTTCCGCGGCATCGCCTTCGACGAAGCGACGATCGCCCGGAATGGGGACGAAGCGGACATCTTCGGTATCGAACTGGGCTTTTCGCAGGCCTTTTCCGGCACGCTCGACGGCTTCGTGGTGCAGGCGAACTACACCTTCACCGATGCCGATGGCACGGTGACCACGCTGGCCAGCGAGGGACCGCGATCGATCCCGCTGCCTGCGACGGCGAAACACACCGCCAATTTCTCGGTCGGATACGACAAGGGCCCGATCGATATCCGGCTGTCGGGCACATACCGCGACAAGTATCTCGACGAGCTGTCCGACACGAGCGATCTCGACCGTTATGTCGACGACCATTTCCAGCTCGACCTGTCGGCCAAGTACCGCGTGACCGATTCCGTTCAGCTGTTCTACGAATGGGTGAACATCAACAATGCCAAGTACTTCGCCTACAATAGGTTCGGCGGCGGGCGTAACCTGTATCAATATGAAGAGTACAATTGGACCATGAAGGGCGGCGTGAGGGTGACTTTCTGATGCGCAGGGATTTTCGTATATTCGCACTTGCCGGGATCGGCCTAACCGCAGCTTGCGCCACCGTACCCGCGCCGGGCGACCCCGCCGTGCCGGTTTACGCGGTGGCGGAAACCCAGCCGGTGGTGACAGCCAATGAAGATGCGGCGGACGACCCGGCGATCTGGCGCAACGCCGCTGCGCCCGCCGACAGTCTGATCGTTGCGACCGACAAGAAAGCGGGGCTCTATGTCTATGATCTCGGCGGCCTGCCGAAGAGCTTCACTGCCCATGCGGCGCTGAACAATGTCGATCTGGTCGACATGGAGGATCAGGGCATCGTCGTCTTCGCCAGCGACCGCAGCGATCTGGCACAGGCGCGGATCGCACTGTTCCGGCTGGACACGGCCGGCGGATCGCTTGTCGAACTGGGCAGCGTCGCGTCTGGCCCCGGCGAGGCCTACGGCATTTGCGGGACCCGGCGCGGCGACCGGCTGATCGTCTATACCGCGCCCAAGAGCGGCCGGATCGGCGAATGGGAAATCACGCTGAGCGATACCCCGACCGCGCGCGAACTGCGCACGATGCAGGTTCCTTCGCAGCCCGAAGGCTGCGCCGTCGATCACCGCGATGGCACGCTTTATATCGGCGAGGAAGCGGCCGGGATCTGGCGCTTCCGCAGCGGTGCGACGGCGGGCGAACTCGTCGCCGCGGTCGATGGGCGCAAGATCGTGGCCGATCTCGAAGGTCTTGCCCTGGTTCCGGAGGGCGATGAGGGCGGCTGGCTTTATGCCTCGAGCCAGGGCGACAACACCTACATGCGTTACGCGCTGCCGGATGTGACCCCCGCAGGCCGCTTCCGTATCGCCGCAGGGCAATATGGCAGCACCGAGGAAACCGACGGGATCGAGGCGCAGCGCGGTGACTTCGGCCCGAACTTCCCCGGCGGGCTGTTCATCGCGCAGGACGGCGTGAACGACGGCCGGGCGCAGAACTTCAAACTGGTGCCGCTTGGCGCGATCGAGAAAGCGCTGGGCGACTGATACCGGCGACGCGGTCCGGGCCGGTTACTCAGCGGGAGCGAGTGCCGGTCCGGACGCGGCCTCGCGGTCGCGCCGCAAACGCAACAGTGCAACCGCCACGGTCAGTGCCAGCGTGCCCCAGAACAGTGCGACAAAAGGTGCGCCATTACCGATCAGCAGGCGGGCAAGCAGCGTGGTCACCAGCGCTATCGGCACACCGCTGACGAAGCCCGACCAGACCGCTCTCGTGCGCGGGGCGGGGCGGCCCTGGCGGGCCCGCTTGTTAAGCCAGATGAAGGTCCCGGTGGCCACCACCGCGGTCAGCGCGAGCCCGAAGGCGATATAGGCGATCTTGACCGGCAACCCGCCGTAATTGCCGAAGTGCAGATTGTAGGTCGAGGCTGCCAGTTGCTGCCCGATCGTCCCATCGGCGAGGCCGGTGGTTCCGTGGAATTCGCCCTCCGGACCGTAAGCGTAATACTCGCCGAAAATCAGCCGGCGCGGATGCTCGCCCACGATCTGGATGTGCTGGCCGGCCGTGCGCGGATCATGCAGGATGACGTAATAGGGCTCCACCTCGGGATAGGCGCGCGCCATATGCGCCAGCGCCGGGCGCGCGTCGGCGACCGGAGCGCTGGCGGGGTCCTGCGGGGCTTCCTCGCCGAAAATGGGGGCCAGCGCTGCCTCGCTGTCGCCGCCATAGGCGGTTTCGGCCACAATGCCGCCGGAGACGTAGAACAGGCCGATCATGGCGCCGGTGAGCGATATGGCGAGGGCAAAGGGGAGGGTCCACACGGCCAGCCGATTGTGCCAGTCGACTGTGGCGACCGCGTCGCGGCGCCGCGCGCGCAGGCGGAAGGCATCGCGGAAGATGCGCGGGTGAGCGACGATACCCGAGATCGACAGCGCGACGATCATCGCGCCGAATGCACCCACCAGCGTCATGCCGTAAATCGCGGGGAGGTTGAGCCGGTAGTGGAGCGCGAGCAGGAATTCTGACCAGGCGTTCTCCTCTGGCATCACGATGGTGCCGTCGGCATCGACATGGAATGCCTGCGTATCGGTGGTGATCGTCGTCCGCGGCAGCGCGTCGGTCGGCATGTGCACGAAGAGGTGGGTGGTGGTTGCGCGATCGTTTTCGACCGCCAGCACGTTCTCGATCCCGCGCTGGACCGCCGCAGGTTCGATCGCGGTCATTTCGGGCGCATCCCGCTGCTCGAACCGCTGCCATTCCTCGTACAGCACAATCGCCGTGCCGGTCGCGCAGATAAGGTACAGCAGCGCGCAGCACACCAGGCCGAGCGCGGTGTGGGCGGCAAGGCCCTTGCGAACGGTTTCCTTGGCAAATCCGAGGCTCATCAAAATCCCCCCACAAGAACGGCCAGCGCCAGCGCCGCTATCGCAACCGCGCTGGTGAGTAGCAATTGCTTCCCGCGGGTTTGGGTGATCAGCAGGACAAAAGCCAGTATCGGCCATACCAGCGGCACCAGCCCGAGAACGGCGACATTGCCATTCGCTTCACCCGCGCCCGCCGCGATCAGCGCCAGGCGCGCCGCAAGCGCGAACAGGACCGACACGACGAGCGCCAATGGCCCGGCGATCGCAAAGGTCGCCAGTGCCTGCCCGATCCGCGTGCCGCCGACGCCGTTCAACGCTTCGGTTTCACGCAGCGGCCGCGCGGGTCGCTGGCGGCGCGGGTGTTCGAACACCGCTTTCGCGAGGATCGCTATCGCCGTCCCGACCGCGAACAGCGACGTGACCGCGATCCCCCAGGCGCCCGCCACGGCCCCGCCGATGACGACGCCGATGGCCAGCGCAGCCCAGCCCAGGGCGTTGAGCCCTGCAGCCCGGCCGGGCCGGCCCCAAGACATTCGCAGCAAGGCGATACCCATCACCGCCAGCGCACCCGCCAGCCAGATAAGCTCCGGGCTGACCATCAGAAGTTGAACGCCAGCGAGCCGTTGATCGACCGGCGTTCGCCGGGGAAGCAGTCGCCGCGCACGAGGCAGACCGAGAAATAGTCCTCGTCGGTCACATTGCGGGCGGTCACGCGCAGTTCGAAGGGCCCGAAATCATAGCTCGCCGAAAGGTCGCCGACCGTACGGCCGTCGACGCGGTAGGTCAGCAGATTTCCGTCGAGGGCCGAAATACCGCTGCTTTCGTTGCCGCCGACATAGCGCACGCCGCCGCCGAAGCTGAAGCCGTCGAGCGCGCCAGCGAAATCATACATGGCGAAGAGCGAGGCCTGCCAGTCCGAAATCGACGAGAGCGGCAGGCCGTTGGGGTCTTCGGCATCGAGGTAGCTGGCATTCGCGTCGAGCCGCAGTCCGCCCAGCAGCGCGTTGGCCTCGAACTCGACACCGCGGACCTTCGATACGCCTTCCTGCTGGCTGTTGGCGCCAAACAGCGAATTGGGGTTCGGCAGGTTGGAAATTTCGATGTCGAATGCCGCCACCGTAACCAGCGCATTGACGCCGCGCGGCTGCCATTTGATCCCCACCTCATACTGGCGACCTTCCTGCGGCTTGAGCTGCTGGTTGGTTATCGTGTCGATGCCCACAACCGGCTGGAAGCTCTCGGCATAGCTGGCATAGGGCGAAATGCCTGCCGGGCCGCGATACAATACGCCAAAGCTGACACTGGTCGCATCATCTTCCTGCGTTGTACCGTTCTCGACCGCATTGGTCACTTCGTCGAAACGGATGCCCGCCGTGGCTACGAGATTGCCCAGCGTCATCGTGTCGGAGATGTAATAGCCCGTCGTATCGATGAAGTTGCGCGGGCCATTGCCCTGTGCCTGCCGCACTTCGTCCACGCTGAGCATGTTCTGGTACTGCGGATCGAAGGCATTGAGGACACCCCCGTTGAAGATGTAGGCGGTGTCGCTGTCGGTGAAGACATCCTGATACTGGACGCCGGCGAGAAGTTCGTGCTCGATCGGCCCGGTGTCGAATTCGCCGCGCAGGCGCACGTCGAAGGCCATCTGTTCGCTGCGGTTGTCGGCGAGGTAATAGGTCCACAGCCCGTTTCCATCGGCGTCCAGCCGGGGCACTCCGTTGCCCGCGAAGGCGATCCACGCCTGCCGGTATTCGGCATCCGAGCGCATGTAGCGACCGATGCCTTCAAGCGAGAATGCCTGGCTCAGCTCCTGTTCAACGATCAGCGACAGCGCGAAGCTCTGCGTGTCGTATGCGTTGAAGCCCGGGGCCCCGTGGTAGACATAGGGATCGATTTCCTGCCCGCCGGGTGCGGGCAGAAGTGTGCCGGTGACCGGCAGGAACTGGTGCGCGGTGTCCGATTCCTGATCCGAGTAATTGGCCAGGATGGTGATTTCGGTGCCGGAAGCAGGACGCGCGGTGAAGGACGGCGCGAGGACGAGTTTGTTGTCCGAGACTTCCTCGATCTGCGAATCGGCATCGCGGTATAGCCCGACGAAACGGAACTGGGCCTCGTCCTCCGCGCCGGGGATCGCGACATTGATATCGGTCGCGATCTGCTTGCGATCGAAGCTGCCGTAATCGACGCGCAGCTGACCTTCGCTTTCGCCATGCGGGCGCTTGGTCACCACATTGAGAATGCCGCCGGGCGCGCCCGCGCCATAGAGCACCGAGGCCGGGCCCTTGAGCACCTCGACCTGTTCGAGCGTGTAAAGGTCCTGCCGCGTGTTGTTGTAGAAACCGAACAGATACTGGAGGTTGTCACGATACTCCGGTGCATCGAGGCCGCGGACCTGGACGAAATCGCCGCGGGTGGAAAAGCCGAACGGTTCCGCCGTGACGCCAGCCGTATAGGTCAGCGCATCGTCGAGCGATTGCGCGCCCTTGATGACGAAGTCCTGCTGCGTTTCGATCGAGATCGAGCGCGCGACTTCCACGATGGGAGTATCCGACTTGATCGCGCCGAATTCGCTCAGCGTGCCGGTCACCACGATGGCGCTGGCATCCGCCTGGGCGGTCTCATTGTCCGTGTCGGCCTGCGCGTTCTGGGCAAAAGCGGGGGCTGCCAGCGTAAGTGCGAGCGTGGCAGTGGTGGTGGCCAGAATAGCCTTCATCGACGAATCCCTTGTTCTGAATGTTTGTTCGGCGCGCTGGTAATGAGAGTCACTCGCATTAGCAAGGCCAGTATGGATCTGCGCGGTCATCGGCCCGCCAGAGGGCCCGCGATGGCCCGTTCGTGTGCGCGTGCGCGCACGTCCGACCCAAACCCCGATCGCTTGGTCGGATTTGGAGCAGGGCAGCGCCATGCGCCCCGGAATTGCCCGTTCAGCGGTTCGTCGCGAAAGGGGAAAATGCAGGGCCGCGTTCAGGCCCTGCTGGGCCGGCTCAGCTGTCGCGCGGGACGCGTTTGCGCATCATGCCTTCCTGCGCAACGCTGGCGACCAGTTCGCCCTGCCGGTTGAAAATGCGCCCGCGGTTGAAGCCGCGGCCCCCGCCGCTCCATGGCGCATCGGTGGCATAGAGCAGCCATTCGTCGGCGCGCGCGGGCCGATGGAACCAGATCGCGTGGTCGAGGCTGGCCCCCACCAGTTCGCCGCGCATCCACGACAGGCCATGCGGAAGCGCGCTGGTGCCCAGCAACGTGTAATCGCTGGCATAGGCGATTACCGCGCGGTGCAGCGCGGGATTGTCTTCGATCGCGGGGAGCGGCGCGACGGTGCGGAACCAGCTGTGCGCGCGTGGCTCGCGCGGTTCGCTGTTCATCCAGTGCAGCCGGTCGACCGTGCGCATTTCGATCGGCCGGGGGCGCAGCACCAAATTGCGCTGCTGCTCGCTCATGCGTTCGCCCATGCGTTCGACCATCTGGCGCCGCATTTCCATGTCGCCGCGCAGGTCCTCGGGCGGTTCCACTTCGGGCATGGTTACATCGTCGTGCGACAGGCCGTCTTCGGGGCGCTGGAAGCTGGCGGTAAGGTTCAGGATCGGGCGTTTATCCTCGCCTTCCTCCTGCTGGCTGGCGACCACCCGCCGGTTGGCGAAACTGCGGCCATCGAAATCGCGCGCGATGTCGTAGGAGATGTCGAGCCCTTCCTTGCCGCCGCGCAGGAAATAGGCATGCAGCGAATGCGCTTCGAGGCCCTCGGGCGCCGTCGCCTGCGCCGCTTGCAATGCCTGCGCGATGACCTGCCCGCCAAAGACGCGGCCCACCCCATTGGGCTGCTTCAGGCCGCTGAAAGCGTCATCCCCTTCGCGTGTGACGGACAGCAGGCTGACGAAGCCTGCGACGAGTTCTTCCGGTGTCTTTTCAATGCTCACGGGTGCCGGTTTGCGGGTGCTTTACGTTTGCGTCAAGCACTGCACGTACGTGATTGCCGAAAAGCGTACATCGCGAGGCCGATGCTCATAAACAGTTCGCGGTATTCGGAGCTGTCGAAGACCATCAGCTTGGTGGGACCGAGTGCGAGCATGGTAAGCTGGCCCATGCCGACCCAGATCGCGAGCGCGCTCCACAAGAGCGTCTCCCGCCGCGTGGCGCTGCTGCGCGCGAAGGCCACGCAAACGGCCAGCCCGGTCCAGAAGGCGGCTTGCACGGGCAGCAGCGTCCAATGGCTGTAGGTGAAGACCAGCATTGGCGCGGACACGGCGGCAACGGTGCGGTCGGGCAGGAACGGCGCCACAACGCGCACCATCGGCCAACGCGCCACATCGCTTTCGCGCAGCAGCGGCAGCAACAGGAGAAAAGCGCCGGTGCCCGAATACAGCGCCAGTTCAGTAATATCGGTATGGAAATTGTGCAGGTTGAATTCACCCTGCCAGTTGCGCGCGGCGATCGCTTCGGGCGTGGCGAAGCCGATCTGCCTCTGGAACCAGCTGACTTCTTCGAGAGCCATCAGTGCGAAGAGTGCGGCAAAGCCCAGGCCGACCACCATCGGAACCCAGCTCTGGCCATGCGCGGGTTGCCGCCGGGTACGATCCCGCAGCCGCCATCCCATCAGGCCCGCCGCGCCGAACAGCAGCACGGCGGAAAGCCATTCGATCGTGCTGTCCTCGGCCCCGATCTGCGCAAAGGCACCAGGGCTTGCGGCGAGCAGGGCGATCGCTGCGAGCGAAAGCAGCGCGACCGCGAAGACGAGCGCTCCCGCGCGCACGCTCACTTGCTCGCGGCGAACCTGCGATTGCGCCAGGGCTGCAACCAGCAGGAAACTCAGCACGGCTATTCCCGCGGTGCGCATCCAGTGCCAGCCATCGTGGATTGGCGCTTCCTCGCGGGCGAAATGCCAGCCGAGCACGATTTGTTCGTACGCCGCGACCGCGATCATGAAACCGCACCAGAGCAGCGCGCTGCGGATGACGGGGCATCGCAGCGTGATCACGCCGCGCGCTCCCACCACGGCGAAAGCAAACGTGCTAGAAGGGCATTGCGGACGAACAGCAGGTCGATCAGATGCGCGCCGGGCTGGGCGCCCATCTCGCTCTTGTATCCGGCATCGCCGACACCCCAGCTGATGCGCCGCACGCCGCGCTCGCCCGCCCGCGCAAAATCGTCATAGAGCAGGACGCGGCCGGCACCGAACTGGTTGAAGCGCTGGTCGTAATTGTTGGCGACGTAATAGCGCACCGGTCCGGCCTCGATCCCGAAGGTGAAGGCGGCGGGTGTGTCCCCGATCCACATCAGGCTTCCGAATAGCATGGCTGCCAGCACCGGGTCGGTGCAGATATCCTCCCAATAGCGCCGCATCTCGGGGTCGCGAAACTTGGTGTCCCCGCCATCGGCAAGCGTCCCGAGCCAGCTCTCCGCTTCGATCTGAGCCAATGCGTCGCGCTGCCGCGCAGTCCAGTCGCTTCCGCTAAAGAATTCGACCGAGACCGCGCCGCCTTCTTCCTCCAGCCTCCGCTTGCGCCAGCGGTTCTTGCGCTGCGTCTTGGTCGACGGCCAGGCGCCGTCCTGCCGCAAGGCTGCGAGATCGATCTCGAACACCTGGCCTAGCGGACGCGCAAGCGCGTGCCACCCGGCCTGGCGCAGCGCCAGGCGTAGCCGCTTGAGTTCGGGATCGCCGGCTTCCACCGGGCCGAGCCGCCAGATCGAGCCAAGCCGCTTGCGCTGCCGGCCGAGCGCGTCGGCGAGAACCGCCTCGTCGATGCCGGGGGCTAGCGGAACTCCACGGAAGGGCCAGTAGCTCCCGGCAATCTCGCGCAGCCGGAAAGGGCCGCGGCGGCGCATGGCCAGTCCTAATGCAGCAAGCGCCATGCCCTCTTCGCCGCGCAGCACCATGCGGTCGGGCGGGGCGGGAGAGGCACCGAACCACCGGCTGCGCAGGAACGCCCGCTGCTGCGGACCATCCTGCGCCAGCGCGTCGAACTGCGCTGCGTCATCGCCGTGCTGCTGGTCGCTTGTCATGCTCTCGGGGGGACGTATCAGTTCGGACTACCGAAAACCCTGCGCCAGGCGCGAAAGGCCAGCGACTTTGTACGATTGCGCGCCGGCCAGCGTCCGGGCGCGGCGGGGCGATAGCCGGTTTTGCGGACAAGGCCGTTGAAGCAGCGCGCGCCGGCCTCGTCATAGCTCCATTGGCTGCGCCAGGTGATCGATAGAGAGAGCGAGGGTTCGGATCCGTTGCGGACGAAATGCGGTGCCATGACCGGCACGTACACCGCCTCGCCCGGCTCGAGCGCGAAGGGCGTGCCGTCTGCAAGCAAGGCATCGTCCCACGGCAGCTCGCGCGGCCCGCCGAGGTGATAGCTTTCGTGGACACGATCGGGTGCAAAGCGGGCATCGCCGGCGGGGAACTGCGTCATGACCTTGGTCCCGCGAAGCTG
>Ga0315334_10000225_pt1 | contig 35678 bp, 36 predicted proteins | sample M150034915metaG_FD_205555 | JGI IMG/M metagenome (GOLD analysis project Ga0315334, IMG submission 205555) | Ammonia-oxidizing marine archaeal communities from Monterey Bay, California, United States - M1 500m 34915 | ecosystem: Environmental > Aquatic > Marine > Intertidal zone | place: USA... | reverse complement strand
TAAAAAATTTAAAGTATCTCAAAAAAGTAAAATATATGATTATATTGATAATAATGAATTAAAAGAATATATTGATATGAGAAATCAAAATACTATTTCTATTGATCCAAAAGGTTCTAAAGACATTGATGATGCTTTAAGTATCGAATATTTAGAAGATCAAAAATATAAAGTTGGAATACATATTTCAGATGTATCATTTTGGTACAATAAGTTTGATTTAAAATATTTTTTAAGAAATAATAGATATTCAACAGTTTATTTAAAAGATAAGAAATTTAATTTATATCCAACTATTTTATCAGATTTTTTAATGTCTTTAATCAAAGGGAAAGATCGTTTATCTTTGAGTTTATTTATAATTTTTGATAAAGATTCCAAAGTAATAGAATACTATTTTAAAAATACAATATTAAATATCAATAGGAATTTTTGTTATAAAAAGGTTGATAATATATTAAAAAATAAGAAATTATATGAAAATAATAAAGATTTATTCGAATTATTTAATATATCAAAAAAATTAAAATATAATGAAGAATTTGACTCACATAATATGATTGAAAATTATATGATTTTAGCAAATCAGATTACTGCTGAATATTTAATTAAAAATAATAAAAACCCGATATTAAGATATCATAAAAGTCCAGATTATAAAATACCATTAGAAAAGATTGAAAATAATGAGTTAAAAAGTTTTATGAAAATCTTTCAATTGAAATCAGCTGAATATAAAGTATATAAAAATGATGAAGAATTTAATTATTATCATTATGGTTTAGATTTGAAATATTATACACATTATACATCACCAATAAGAAGATTTACTGATTTAGTAATTCATTTTAAAATTAAAGAAATATTATATGAACAAAAAGAGGAAATTTCATATGATATAAATGAATTAAATAAAGTTAATAAAAATTTAAGAAAAATGGATAGAGAAATGAAACAATTGGAAATTTTAGATAATATCGAAAATCGTATTTTTAATTCATATTTAATCGATTATAAAGATAATATATTATATTTTTATATTCCAGAAATTAAATATTTTTTTAAAAAACTTATATATGACAATGATGATATTTTAATTAATATTAACTTTATTTTGAATAATGAAAATATTTCCATTATTAATGTAAAAAATGATAAATCTATTATCTTAGAAAAATACTTTAGTTATAAAATTTCTATTAATAAAATTTCAAATATGAATGAATATAATTATCGGTTAATTAATAAAAACTTTTTAGAAATATTAAATTAAAAAAATAAATCCCAAATACAATATACAACATATTTTATATTTATAATTTTCGTTAGAAGATTATAAATATTTTAAAATTTAATTTATATAATATTTTATATGTCTTTGCAAACACCGTCTATAAAACTTGATAAAAACATAGCTAATTATGAATTAGTTATAACATCAATGATGGAAACTAATCAATCAAACACATATAAATATAAACAATTTTATGAAATGTGTAAAGGATCATATAAAAATACTTATATGTTTAAAAAAGGATTGTGTCAATTTGAATATTATAATGCAAAAACATTTCTAGTTAAACCAAGATTCGATATAGATATGAAATTATATTTTATATGGCATGAACAAACTGGTAAAAAATTAGTAGTACATAAAGATATGGAAAATGCAGAATTATTAGAAAATCATACTGAAAATACATTAGATGATGCTTTAACATGTTTATATGAATTATTTCCAAATACCGTAGAAGATGATTATGCGATAAGTAAAGATTGTCGATGGTCTATTGATAGTGATAAAAAACAATTTTACAAAATATCATATCATATATGTTATTGGAAAAAAAAGGTTAATAGTATGCAATTAAAAAAATATATAGAGCAACATATGGATATATTTAAAGATGTAGATTTAGATCAATCATTAGATTTAAAAATTTATATGTCAGGAATGACAAAATGGCGTATTCCATTTTGTAAAAAGAGACCAAAAGATAATAGTTTATTAGTACCAATAACTCATAAAGATTTAAATAATTTCCATAAACATTTAGTAACATTTGTATTAAATTGTGAAGAATTAAAATTAGATATTAAAGAAGTTTATGATGAAAAAAAACATTATAATAAAGATGCCAATGATTTTAAAAATCAAATGGAAGATAATTCAAAAGAAATAGAATCAAAAAAAAACAATTTTACTTTTATTGGCGTGCCTAAAATAGAAAATGATGTTGAATATATTGATGTTAAAGAATTTTTATGTGGTAAAACACATGGTCATAATCATAATTTTTTAATTCATGATATTAAGAAGAATATGTTAAGTATTAGATGCCATAGTTCTAAATGTGAAAATTTTTCAAAAAATTTACATACTCCTAAATTAAATTATAAGGAATTTAATATTCCATATTTTAATAATATTCCATTAGATGAGACTAAGGAAAATAATTATGATGAATGTAAAACATATTTTGAAATATTTTTTAAATTTATGAGAGATTCCAATTCATATTTTCGAATTGATAATTCATATGATAGACGATCTAAATATTTCGAAAGAAAAATCAAACCTATAAAAATAGAAGGTTATGGTGATTTATTATATAAAGAAAGAAAAGAGGGTAGTATTATTTCAAAAAAATTTATTGAAAAATATAAACATGATAATCATAAATTAGCTTATTTTGATTTATGTTTTGAACCATTTAATAAAAAATTAGAAAAAAATAATCATACTAGTAGTAGTAATTTTAATTTATTCAATGGTTTTAATTATGAATCAATATTAACTTTTGAACAAAGAAATAATATTCCTCCTCAAAAATTAAAAGATTTAGATTTTTTATTAGAACATATTAAAAAATATCATTGTGGTAATAATGAAAAACATAATAATTTTTTATTACAATTTTTAGCAAACATTATTCAAACTCCTCAATTTATTCCACAAATAATCTTAGTTTTTTATTCTTCTAAGCATGGAACTGGAAAATCAAATTTCACAAGATTTATTTCAGAAGTTATTGGTAATCCTTTGAGTTTTTTTGGTTCTTTAAAACAAATTACTGAAACACATACTAATGCACATTTGGGAAAATTATTAAATATTATAGAAGAAGTTGATAATCATATTACAAGACAATATGAGAATATTATTAAAGATTATTCACAAAGATTATATGCTGCTTTAAATCAAAAAAATAAAGATATTATACAAATAAAAACTTTTATTCGATATATTTTCACTTCTAATCATTATAATGGAGTATATTTTGATACAGAAGATAGAAGATATTGCGTATATACTTTTGATAAAATTAAAGATAAAGCATATGTTGATAAAATTTTAATTATTCTTCAAGATAATTATGTTAAATATTTATTTGGAAAATATTTAGAAGAATTTAATATAACATATAAACAACAAAATGATTGGATGTTAAATAGAACAAAAACAAGTGATTATTATAATATGATGGTTGAAGATTCATTAAAAAACTTTTTAAAAGAAATTTATGCAAACGAATTATTTAATTTAAATGAAGAAGATCATTGTGATTTCCATGTTGATGTTACTAATCAACAATATATTTATCTTCATTTCAAAAGATTTAATGATTTATATAAAGAATTTTGTACAGAAAATAATGAAAAACCCCAAAAGCTCACTAATATATTTAAACAATTAACTTCAACATATAAAGCTATTTTTGATATTAAGAAAAAAAAAAATAGAAAATTTTATCGTATTAATTTATTTGAATTAGGTGAATTTTTAAATTTAGAAAATATTAAAAATAATTATAATAATGTTGAAAAAATTAAAGAAGAAAATAAAGAAGAAATTATAGAAGAAATTTTAGATAAAAAAAAATAAAATTTATTAGGGTATAAAGAACAATTACATTGAATGTATGATCCAATGACTCTTTTAAAAAGTTTTAAAAATGAACAATCAAAATCATTATTATGGGACGATGGTTCGAGACCATTTAAAGAACTCGAAAAAGATGATCGCCATTTGGGCAATGTTTCTGTTATTATTAATTCTGGTTCAGATATGTCAATTTCGAATGAACAAGAAGAATTAATTATTAATGAATCAGCAGAATTAGTTTTTCCTAATGAAAATATTGATAAATATGATTATGGATTATCTTTAAATATTATTAAAAGTGTTTTAGGTATGGGTATTTTGGGTATAACTTATACATTTAAACAATCTGGTTATTTTTATTTTATTATTATGTTTTTATTATCTATTTTAACTGGTTATAATGCTGTTAATATTGGTAAATGTATAACAGCATTTAAGAAATTAGATAAATATAAAGATAATCATATGACTTATTTTAATATTTCTGAAGAAATTTTTGGAACAAAAATGAAAAGATTTACACAAGTTGTTTGGTCAATTGAAATTATTTCTTGTTGCATCCTAATTATTAATTTATCTTTCACATTTTTAAATCAACTTTTTGATTTAACTGATAGTATTTATTTATTATCTGCTCTGATCTTATTCTTTTATTGTATTACATTTATTAAAAATTATGATAAAATTAAATTTTTAAGTATTTTAGGATTATGTGCAATTTTTTTATTATTTTGTTTTATTTTATTTAATTTAATAAATGATTTATGTCACAATAATTTACCAGAGAATGAACATAAACCATTTGATTATACAAAAATTCCAAACTCAATCGCAATTACATTATTTTCTTTTGGTGGACATGTTGTTTTCCCAGAAATTTTTTCTTCAATTAAAAATACAAAAAAATTACAAAAAAATATTATTTTTACATGGATAGCTTTTACTATTTTTGTTAATTGTTTTGTATTTACTAGTTTTATTCTGTTTGGTGATTCTATTCATGATAATATTGTAAATAATTTAGATCAATCATATTGGTTTAAGAAAATAATTACTACTTTATTATTATTGAATATAATTTTCACTTTTCCTTTAATGTTTACTCCTTTAAATTTAAGAATTATTTTAAATGTTAAAAATTTAAAAATAAATGAAACTTTTAAAAAATTTTTATATAGATATTTTATTCGTTTTTGTTTAATCGTAATTATTTGTATTATTGGAAGTTATTGGAAATCTTATCTTAATATTATGAGTGTTGTTGGTGGATTATTAGAAAATACTACTAGTATTATTTTACCTTCTATTTTTACATTAAAATTTTTAAAATTAAATTTATTTGAAAAAATAATTAATATTTTAATTATTGAATTTGGTTTAGTTTTAATGTGTTTTACTATTTATAATTGTTTTTATTAAAATTGATAATAAATAATAAATAAATGGGAAATTATAGTAGTGCTTTTCTAAGTTTATTCTTTTGGATGATAATTATAACTATTATTTTATATATATTATTAAAAATTGCAAAATGTCTCTGTCCAAATATTTTAAATTTCGAAGAACCAGAGGATATAGTTTTTGAACCTGAACCTGTAGCAGATGTACAAATGGTTGATAATATAGCTGGGCAAGAAGTTGTTATAAATGGGTTTGTTTAAAAAATATATTTTTTATAAATTAAAATTTATAATAAATATTATAATATAAAAAGATGAGTTTAGTTGAAATTTCATATGATGATTTATTAAATAAAGATATATCAAAAGATATTAATGATGCTTTTGGTGAAAATAGTTTAGGTGCCGTATTAGTTGTTGATATTCCAGAATTTAAAGAAAAAAAGATGAGATTATTAAGATTATCTAAAACTTTTGGAGAATTACCAGAATCAGTACAAACTCAATATGAAAGCCCAGAAACATTTTATGCTTTTGGATGGTCAAGAGGTAAAGAAAAAATGAAAGGAGGAAAAGCAGATACAGCAAAAGGAAGTTATTATGCAAATCCTATTTATGATGAACCAACAAAAGATAAAGAATTAATTAAAAAATATCCAGCAAATTATTCAAAAAATATTTGGCCAAGTGAACATGTACCTACAATGGAATCACATTTTAAATTTGTTGGTAATTTTATGTATCATGTTGGTTTAAAAGTATTAAAATCATGTGATCAATATTTAAATACACAAATTGAAGAATATCCTAAAAATAATTTATATAACATTATTAAAAATAGTAAAACATATAAAGCAAGATTACTCCATTATTATGAATTGCCAGAAGAAAAAAATGAAGAAGAAGATGCTTCTTGTTCTTGGCATCTTGATCATGGTGGTTTAACTATTTTAACAAAAGCAGTATATTTAGATCAAGAATATAATGAAGTCAAAGAGCCAGAAAATTGTGGATTATGTATTAAAGATCAAAATGGTAATATTCATCAATGTGTTATACCAGAAAATGCATTATTATGTCAAGTTGGAGAAATGTTACAAATATTATCAGGTGGTTATTTACAAGCAACACCGCATTGTGTTAAATCAGCTAAATTAAAAGATATTACAAGAGAAACTTTTCCAGTATTTATTGATTGTCCAGTAGATCAAGATATTTCATTACCAAAATGGTCAAAAAAGAATGCAGATGAAACAAAGGGAATGAAAGGATTAGTTGGTGTTCCAGAATTAAAAAATAGATATAAAGATTGTAAAATATATTATGATTTTGTTCATAAAACTTATAGTGCTTATTATAATTAAATAATATATATCATGTATGTATTCTTCACATTATATTTTTTATATACCTGAAATTAATTGTATAATTATTGCATATAGAAATGATTTAGATGATTTACCAAATCTTTATTATATTAATATAATTGATGATTTTATCACTGGTAATTATATTTTTTTTGTTTATTTTATAATCTTTCTTCAATTATTGGTATTTTTAATTTAAAAAAAATTTTATCTTTATATAAATGAATGTTATATAAAGATATTTTTACTATTATTAATTCTTATTTAGATAATATAAAAATCGTAAATCATTATATTATTAAATATAAATGTACTCAATGTAGAATATATTTTCCACAATATTTATTAAAAAAAACTATAAAACAAGAATATTATTATACTGGTCCTCGAATATTTTGTAGTAAATGTAGGAGACTTTATAAAAATGATTTTATGTTTAATTATATTGAATTTAAATAAAAAAACAATTTTTAATTATTTTTTTATTTTTTTTGCGAAGCTATCTTACGATTTTTAATTTATTTTTAATTCCATTTATTTGATGTAATAAATAGAGCTAATCCCATTTCGGCTAAAAATGCTAACCAATAAACACATAACCAACCAATTTCATATAATTCACCAGTTGCTACATCCATAGAAGATTGAATTCCTAAAAATAAGAAAGCAAATGATTTGATAGCATAAGAAGCTGTTGAAAGATTTTTAGTCTTTTTTGATCTCATAATTTTAACAACTTGAATCATTTCGGCGATACAAATAAATGCAACACCCAATACTTTTAAAACATAAGTTGCTACAGAAGTTTCACCTCTATATCCATCTTCAGTTTCTTCCATTAACATTGCTGTTTGAGCAGTTTCAGTAAATAAATCCATAACTAAGTTTGACATTTTGATATTTTTTTATTTCTAAATTATTATCAATTTTATTTATATTTTTTATTTTTATCATAAAACTTTGATTATATCAAATCCTTATTAACAAAATTATTAGAAGAAGAATAAAAATATTTAATATTATTAAAATGAAAAATAAATTTATCATTAAAAAAGAATTTAAAATTTTTAACTTTAATATTGATAAGTTGATTAATGGGTAAATTAATAGGAAATTTACCAATAACAACAAGATCTTGATTAAATAATATTAAAAATTTACCTATACTATTTTTTTTAACAATAGTGACTTTTAAGACCATATTATAGTCATTAAAAAAAACTAATTCTAAATTTTTACTAAAATTGCTACGAAAAGTAAAATAATAAGGATTAACTTGATATAAACATTTAAGTTTCATTAATCTTCTATGTTCTTCAAAAGAAAAAAAATCTAAAATTTCAATATTAGCAATTTTTTCAAAAAATTTTCTTAAATATATAGTATTATTAGTTTCTACTTTTTTAATTTCCATAGAACATTGTATTGCTTTATCAGAATAAATTTTTGGATCTTCAATTATTTTTTCATCATTATTATTATCTTCAATTTCTAATTTTATAATTCTTTTAGTAAAATTTTCAGTTTGAACATAAGAATCTTTAGTTGTACTTTTTTTAATAATAGTTTCAACACGCTGTTGTCTTTTTAAAGATATTTTATTAAATATTTTTTGCTTTTCAATAATTCTTTTTTCAATTTGATTTAAATTATCCATATATAATTAAATAATAATTAATTTTTAATTGATTATTATTTTTAGTATTATTTACCTTAAAGATGGAGGAATATATTTACCTTTTGGTCTAATTTTATTATTTGTATATTGTTTATTCTTATTTGGTTTAAATTTATTATTTTTTGCTTTAGGTTCATCTTTCTGATTATTTTGAATATCACAAATTGTTTCAATTTTTACATTTTGTTTTTTCCAACCAATAAATTTTGTAGGTGAATGTTTAATTTCCTTTAGTACTTTTTTAGGTTTAGGTGGAGTTTTAGGTTTAGGTGGAGTTTTAGGAGTAGGAGTTTTAGGTGTTTCAGTATCTAAATTAAAAGTATCAAATAAATATAAATCAGTCATATCAATTGGATCAGGAATAACACAATTATCATAATGTTTTCGACCCCAACCACCATATCTACTATTTTTTTTAAGGAAATAGCCTTCTTCTTTATGAGTAAATTTATATTCACCTTTTTGAACAATATCCATAAGATCAAAATAATCAGAATATTCCATCAAACCACAGTTTTCAGAACCTTGTGCATATTCTATCATTTCTTCATGAACATCTTTAAGATCATCACAATATCTATCAAATTGTTCTTCTCTTTCGATTTGTTCTTGTCCTTCGGTAAGATCGTATTCTTCGGGATCTTCTTGATTTTCATTGTAATAGTAAGACATAATTAAAATATTATTTATTTAAGAATAAGAATCTATTTTAATAAAAATGTTTGATATTAATAATTATATAGAAGAGAATTTAGAAATATATGAAAAGAAAGGAAATTATTTTATTACTTACAATAAAAAGAAAATTCAATTTTATTTAAAAAAAAGTTTAACAATAACTGAAATAACAGAATATAAAGGGAAAAATAATATTTTAGTTAAAATAGAAGATGAATATAAAAATTTTTTTAAAAAATTAGAAAAAATATTTTTAAAAAAATTTAATATAGAAGAAGATAATTTAATAACATTAATAAGAGAGAATGAGAAAGGAAATATAATAAAATTAAAAATAAATAAAAGAAATAAAAAAATAATTTTAGATGTATATGATAAGAATCAAGAATATATATCATATAAAGATATTGAAAAATATCAAAAAATCCGATGTTTAATAGAAATAGATAGAATATGGGATTATAATGATAAGAATGGATTTATCATAATAGTAAAAAAAATTTATATAGAATAAAATTTAATTAAATAATAGTTCATATAATAAAGTTATAATAAGGGATGAAAATCGACGAAATTGAATTCTTAGAGATAAAAGAGATAAGCGGTAGTTATTTATCACTTGGACATTTTAAAAATAAACCAATAATAATAAATATAAATAATTTAGAAGTAAATAAGAAAGTATATAAAGAAGAAGAAAAAATATATATAGAATTAAAAGAAGAAGAATTAAAAATATTATCAGTAATAGAAAATTATATATGTAATCATGTATATATAAAAAATGATATATCTATAGATTATAAAAAATTTAAAGACCAAACATTTAATAGTGTATATAAAAAAAATTATATAAGAATGGAAGTGCATAAAAATTGTTTATTATTAGAAGAAGATCAACAATCAAATAGAAAAGTTATAGAAATAAAAGATATAAATAAAAATAATTATATAAATATAAAAATTCATTTTGTAGGAATAAAATTTTTTGAAAAGAAATTTGAACCAATATTTTTAATAAGAAAAATAATCAAACATATAGAAGATGAAAATATATCAATATTTAGTATAGAAAGTGAAAGTGATAAAGAAACAGAAAAAGAAAAAAGTGAAAAGTATATAGAAAATTTTTTATTAAACGATAATAAAATCACAGAATTAATTATTCAAGAATATCCCAAAACTGAAATTGAAATATAAATATAGTTCAATGTCGTTTATTTTATAATTTTTATTATTATTTATTAAAAAAATTTTGTTATTATATAATATAATAAATAATAAATATGTTTGGAATCGATAATAAAATTTTTTACATAGCTTCTATGTTCGCAGGATTATTAGGTATGATTTACTTATTAAATAAGTTTTTCAATAACAAAAATCAAGAAAATTATGAAAGTTATAAAGAAGAATTAAAAGAAATTGCACGATCAGCAGATAATCAAATTGCAAAAGATATTTATGAAGCACAAGATGTTTCACAAGAAGATAACAAAGAACAATTAGATGATTCTGAAAAAGTTATGGCAAAACAAGCCAAATCTTTAGCTGAATATGAACAACCAAAACCAAATGATTTATTACCAGCTGAAACTGAAGCTGATGAATGGTCAAAAGCAAACCCAAAAGGTAATGGTTCATTAGAATTAAAAAACTTTACTGAAGCAGCATTCCATATTGGTGTAGATACTCAAGCAAACTCTTTAAGAAATGCTAATTTACAATTACGATCAGAACCACCAAATCCAATGAAAGCAGTATCAATTTTCAACAATTCAACAATAGGTCCAGATCCATTTAGACGATCAATGGAAATCAATTAAATTTATTTATATTGAAAAACATCATTAAATAATTTGTATAAATAAAAATCATATTTATGACTAAATAATTTATTAGAAATAATTAATTTAGTATTCTCAAAATTAGGTTGCAATAATAAAATATCTTGATGATCATTTGTTAATTCTTTAGTAGTATATTGTATAAAATTTTTAAAATTTTTTTTTTCTATAATTTTTAAAAAAATAAAATCATCTTTATTCATTAAATATATTTCTTCTTCTTGTTTATTAAATATAAAAAACATATAAGTTTCTTCTGTTAAAATAAATAAATATTTTATATAAATTTTATCTTTAGGTATTTCAATCTTCAATTGTTGATTATTCATATTATAATATTTATAATATAAATAATTATCCTTAATTGTTTTGTTATTATACTCCTACACGATCTGAAACAATACATTTACTAGTATCTTCTTTACATGTTGATTTACCAGAATTATATAACCAATTGGCAAATTTTACACTATCTCCGTTTTTAATACCATATTCATTGGTATTAGGCATAGAAAAGAATTGTCTTTGTGAATTATTTTTACCATATAAATCATTTACATCTTTATATAAACCTTTATTAAAATGATTATTAATTTCATCAAGATTTTCTTCAATTAAACAAGCTTGATCTTTTTTTTTATAATTACCAACATCAGTTAATAAAGTATTACCAAAAGGATTATCTTCAGTAGGTTTTAAACATTTAGAATTTTCATAATCTTCTGATAGATCTAATTCATCATCTTTTTTTTCTATAGTATTAAATTTATATATATATAATGTTATTAAAGCAGAAATTACAGGAATAATTAATAAATTATAATTTTTATTTTTTAAAAATAATACAAAAGTTACGATAATAGAAAATCTTAATAATGAATTTAATTTTTCATTACTATTCATATGACTTGTAGGGACAAATTCTATTAATCTTTCTTTATTAAAAAGGATAGAAAAATCATTAAACCAAAATTCATCTGTTTTTAATTTTATATTTTTAATTTCATAAACCATATTGTATAAATTATTATATAATTATCAAATATAATATTTATATTATTTTTGCAATAAATTAAAAGAAAATTTAAAAAAATGATTACGAAATTTTATAACAATAAACATATTATCAATATTATCTTCTTTTTTAGTATGATTATAATATAATAATTTATATTTACCTTTATTATTATATTTTTTTAATATAACAAAATTAAAGTTATATTTATTTTCTGTATAATATGATGGTCTATTTACCATTTTGAAATTTTTATAATTCTTTTTTAATACATTTTCAGATTTTAAATTTACACCAAAACTTGCAAAATATATTTTTAATAATAATATTTTTTTTAATAAATAAATTTTTAATTCTTTTATATCTTTTATATCATTATATTCTTGATTTACTATTAAATCATTAATACCTCTAAAAAATATTAATGAAATAATTTCAAATTGTTGATTAATTGTACTATTTATATCTAAATTCAAACATATTGTGAATTTGGGCTTAGGTTTTTCTGATAAAATTTTTTTAGCAATTTGATCTATTTCCATTTATTTTTTTATATCATTAAACTTTTAATTTATTTAAAAAATTAAAGTTAATATTATATAGTTATTAATAATGTCCATACAATTACCAATAGGTCCACATTCTACTGCATCTTTAATTCGATCAAATAGTAATTTTGAAGTAGATTATATTACTTTAAATAATTTATATTCATCTAATACAATAAATACTAATAATTTAAATGTTACAAATATATTTGAAATATATAATGATCTTAATGTTCATAATAATCTTAATATTACAGGAGATATAAATCTAATTTCCGGAGATATCAATTTAAATAATGATTTAAATATAACAGGAAATTTAAATATAAATGGTGATATTACACCAAATAGTATAAATGTTACAAATGGTATAATAGGAAATAATTTAAATATAACAAATGATATAATTTCAAATAATATAAATATATCTGGGAATTTAACAGTAACTAATGATACTATATTAAAAAATTCTTTAATCGTAAATGGTAATAATTTAGTAGTAGATAATACTAATTTGAGATTAGGTATAAATGTAACTAATCCTACAGAAGCTTTAGATGTAAATGGAAATTCTAATTTAAGAAATAATTTAGTAGTTGACGGCAGTGTTTTAATAAGAGGTCAAGATAATTTTAATGAAGTGAATTTTGAAAGTTTTAGTAAATGGACTGATGGCTTCGATCCAGATACTCAAATAGCTTCTAAACCAAATAAATTAGTGGGTATTGGAATGACAAACCCAACAAATTTATTAGATATTTCAGGTTCTCTGAATATTAAAGATAATTATAAAATAGAGAATGAAATCGCTTTATCTAAAAATACTATAGGAATTTGCGTTACATCATCTAGTTTACAACAAGTAGGTACTTTAAATAGTTTAAATGTTACTGGATTAACTAATATGTATAATGATTTAGCAATAGACGGTAATATAAATATTACTGGAAATACCATTCAAATAGGAAATTTAAATATAACCGGGGAACATAAATTAAATAATTTTCATATAGTTGATAATGATTTAATTAATATAACAAGTAGTACTAATTTTATTAATAATCCATTAAAAATAACAAATAATGTATTAAATTCTATTAAAAGATTACCTCCACAAAGATTAAGTGGTAATATACATGAAGTTACAGGATTTTTATATGGAAATGGTATTTATACTCATTCGTCATCAAGTATTACTAACAATATTGTTTTATATCAAATAATGGATGAATACAATGATACATATTTTGGTTCAGATAAAAGTTATAATGCAACAACAGGTATATATGAAGGTTCAAATAGTTTTAATTCAATAAATGGAGAATATATAAAAACTCAAATACCTGATGAGAATATATTAGATAATTTACAAATTAAAGTTCTTAATGGAACAATAGCAAATAATAATCCAATTGATTTTAAATTATATGGATCAAGCGATGATACAAATTGGACATTATTATCAGATCAAAGTGATTTAGAATGGACAATAAATAATGCTGATTATACAATAAAAACATTCAATATAACAGATAATAATACATATAAATATTTTACAATAGTTGTAACAAAATGCGGTGGAATAAATGCAACATCAAATAAAAGTTTTGATCATTTTAATATAGTAGAATTAATATATAATTTTGAAATAAGTTATCAATATATAAATTTATATGCAAAAGATGAATATATTGGTATTGGAACAACAAATCCACAAAATGCTTTAGATATTTTAGGTGATATAAATGTAAATGGTAAATTTAAAATAGAAAACCAAGATATTTTTAATTCTACTTTAAAAACAAATCTTAGAGAATATCCACCACAAGTAATTGATATTAATACATTAATAATAAAAACAACTGGTGAAAGTCAAGAAACAGGAACCATAACAAATCCTGTAAAAGGTTATGGAGATGGAACATATAATATATATTATTCAAGTATTAGACCATTTTTTTTACCAAATGGTTTAGGAAGTTATGTATTTGATAAAAGAAACAATGAAAATTATTATTATAGATCCAAAGATACTTATAATACGAATACAGGAGCATATACTGGAATTAATTCATTAAATAGTATAAATGGTGAATATATTATATTAGAATTACCAAATATAATGTTATTACAAACTTATAGATTATATAATAATATTTATGATTCCGAATATATGAGCCCAAATACATTTAAAATATTAGGATCAATAGATAAAATAAGTTGGACAGAACTTGATAGTCAAGTAAATCAAAATTGGACTACTACTAATGAATATGGTTTTAAAGAATATAATATATTTACAACACTTTTATTTAAATATTTTGCAATTGTTGTTACTAGAGTAGGTAATGATACAATATTTGATCATAGAGATGCTTTAAAGATACAAAGTTTAGTATATTATGGAGTTGAATTTAATAAATATGGAGTAAATTATGATACTGGTTTATATATTAATGGATCAATGAAAGTTATAGGAGATCTTCAAGTAGGAGGAGATATGAATTTTGATACAATGTCAGCAAAAAAATTAGGTTTAGGAATAACTGCGCCAGTAAATGGTATATTAGAAATAGAAGGATCATATGGAGAAGTTGGATTAGATGGTTTTAGTTATAATAAATTAACATCAGAAGGAACAAATTTAGGTATATCAGCAACATCATCATATTCAATATATGCTGATGGGAAAATAGCAGCTTTGGAATTTAATGCTGTTTCAGATATAAGAGTAAAAAATATAATAAATGAAAGAGATGTAAGTCAAGATTTAAAATTAATAAAAAAAATGAATACATATGATTATAGTTATATAGATAAAATCCATGATGGATATAAAGAAAAAATTGGTTTTATAGCACAAGAATTAAAATCAATAAATGAAAATTTTACAAATGAGTCAAAAAGATTTATACCAAATATTTATAAAAAATTTCAATTAAAAACTAAAAATAAAATAATAACAAGAGAAAAAATAAAATTAGATAAACAAGATTTAATAAAAGTAGAAGTATTTTATAATAATAAACCATTGATTTTAGAAGTAAATATTATAGAAATAAATGAAAATGAAATATATATAAATAATACATTAGAAATAGATATTAAAAAAGGTATATTTATTTATGGAAAATATGTTAATAATTTTTTAACAATTGATATTAATCAAATAACAAGTGTTAACACAAATGTAATAAAACATTTATTAAGTCGTATGGAAGATTTAGAAGAATTTATTAAATATGGCGGATGTAATAATTAAAAATCATTAATTTCAATTTCATCTTTATATAAATTTGTTTTTTGCATTTGAATTCTTAATTTTTTCATTTTTCTTCTTTCTTTTTGTCTATCATTTTTTTTCATTTTTTTAAAAAAATTAGGATTATCATAAACAGACCACATTAAAAAAGATATAACAATAATATCAATTATTTGATTTAAATAAATTTGTTCTGAAACTAAACTAAAATAAATATTTAATAAATTTAAGATAATAAAAATAATTCTTATACCATTACTTGTATGATATCTATTCATTGTATAAAACATTATTAAACTAAATAATAAAAAATTATCTTTATAAGTATAACATCTAAATAAACTCCATAAATCATATGGATCTGGTGTATATTCACAATAATTTGGAACTTTATAATAAATAGTAGCAAAACTACTAATAGAATTATAAAATAAATAAATAGAAGTTATAATCATAACTCTTTTAGCTATTTTATATCTCATTTTAGAATAAAAACAAATCCAAATAAATGTTATTAAAAAAATTGGGACATATAAATAATTATAATCTATTACATATACATGAAATTGATAAAAATTTTTACTTTTTTTTATTAATTGAATATAATTATTCATGATTGAATAATTTTCACATTCTATTGCTCTAAGATCATTATATCTTCGTACTAAACAAGAAATATAAGTGGAAATAAAGAAGAATATACTACTATACCACATATATCGTTTATCACTTTTTTTTTTACCAAACAAACAAATACAACACATTATTTTAATTATTAATTTTATATATTTAATCAATTTTATTTATGTATTAACACCAATGCGAGAACTGAATCCAACACCATCAATTTTTTGAATAGCTTCAGTAATTTCTAAAGTAAAACTATGATCATTATCATAAAATTCAAATAAATCTCCATCATTTTTAAAAAATCTAAAATCAATATCTTTTAAATGAGGTAAAGGAGTATCTGTATATATTTGATAACCACCAATATAAGCATTAAAAATATCAGCACCAGAAGCAGAAGCTAATTGAATTTTAGCAAAAATGTTTCTAACTTTACCACTTGTTTCGCCACTACCAATTGTATCAGATTGCATAAAAATGTATTTTTCACCAGATAAATTTAAACTTTGATTAACTTCTGTTTTAACAATACTTCCATATTCAATACTTGCGTCAGTTATTGAATCTATTTCATTTTCAATCCAAGTTTCAATAGGTTCAATTGAAACATAAGGTACGGGAATTTTAAAAGTATTACTATTAACAACTGTAACTAATAAACCAGCAGGATTACAAATTTCTTCAATAAAACCAGCTCTATCATCTTGTTGTGTTTCTGTTAAAGAAGGATAATCAATTCCATTTACAATACCTGTAGTATAACCATATAAATGATCAAAAATAGTTAATTTTTCATAAATAGTACTAGAAGCTTGAAACATAAAAACTTCATCACCAGTTTCTAATAAATGATCATAATTAGTTCTAACATAACTATAAATAGCTGATTCAGAAGCTCCAGTAGGAGCATAAACTTTTTTAATAGAAAATCTTACATAACCATTAATATTAGTAATTTTAGGATATAAAACATAAGGTTCTTTTAAACCATCAGTTATAGCAACAACTTGTGTAGTACTTTCAATTGGTTCACTATTTGAATCAAGAATAGTTTGTTCAAGATAACTAAAAGATTCGATAGAATTAGTTTGAATAACATTAAATTCTGTATCTTCATTTTTAAAACCTAATAATTCATAAGGAGAATTTGCATCACTAAATATCATTTTAAATTCTAACCCTTTACCAATTTTAACAGCAGTACCACCAACATTAAGTTCAATTGAAGTTGCCGAAGAGTTAATAATAATTTGATAAGTATTAGAATCAATAATTGAAGCAACTGTATGTGTAGCATTCCAAAGAGTAGCATCAATACCACCAATAGTAATACCTTCAGTGATATAAACAGAACCTCCCATTCTCATACCATGATTTGCATGAGAAATGGTTACTGTAGTTTTATTAGCAATACCTATACCAAAAGAGAAAGGATTAGATAAAGTTGCATAATCAATAGAAGATAATTTAACAATATCAGTAACAATATCGATGGATACAGTAATATTATTATATTTTCCATTAACTCTTTTAACTGAATTCATAGCATTTTGAATTAAAGCTTGTAAAGTAGTAGCAGAATAATTACCTGGTGTTAAAGCGACAGAATAAGTAGTATCATGACCATCCCCTAAAACTTTCCAAACAAGAACATTATTTTTTAAACTAGCGGGAGTACTACGAAGTAATTGTTGTGTATTAGTAAATTCAGAACTTTTTAATTTAATAGCGACAACATTAGTATATGCCTTTTTCAAGTGAATTTTATAAAAATTGGGTTCAGTATAAATAGTTGCATCTCTATCTCTACTATCAATATAAATGAGATGTCTTCTTTCAACAACAAATCTTGCAAATCCTTTTTTTTTCTTAGGTTGTGGTAAAATCATTCCTAAACTGTCTGGTTGTTTTTTTTTTTTTTTTGAATTTTTATTACCTTTTTCTTGATCAGAAAATTTAATATTTAAAGGAATTTCGTGTCGAAGTAAATCTTCATCAATATCGTTTTCTTCATTAATATCATCATAATCTAAATCTTGATCTTCCATAAATTGTCTAAATTCTTCTTGTTCATTTAAATAAGAAGGAATATCTTCTTGAATAGTATAAACATCTTTGTTAATAAATCTTTTATTTAATAAGTATTCTTCGTCAGCCATAATTAATATAATATATATATAATATATTGTTTTTAATTAAATTAAAAAATATAAATATAAATATATGAATTGTATTAAAAAATATATACCAAAGGAATTAACAGAGATTAATAATAATAAAGAATTAATAAAAGATTTAATGAAAATACAAAATGGGAATTTATATAATTTTATAATATGTGGGGATTATGGAATTGGAAAAACTTTAATAAAAAAATTATATATAAAATTTTTAAAAAAAGAAAAAATTAAAATATTTGAATTAAATTTACATGAAGATTTAAAAAAAAATATTCAAATAAAAGAAAAAATATTAAATATATTAAAAATAGTTCAAAAGAAAGTATTAATAATAGATAATTATGAAAAATTAACAATAGATCAACAATATTTTATAAAAAGTATTATTAAAAAAAAAAAAAATTTATTTTTTTTTATTTTTATAAATAATATAGATAATTTAATAGAACAATTTCATAGTTTATTTATTATTTTAAAATTAGAAAATTTAAATTATAATGAGAAAAATAGATATATTAAAAATATATTAAAAAAAGAAAACATAATAATAGATGAAAATATTATTAAAGATATATCTAATAATTCATTGAATTTTTATGATTTAAATAAGAATTTATCATATATATTAATTTATCGTAATCATAAATATGATTATGAAGTATTTAATAATTTTAATAATTTTCATAATCAAAAAATAATAAAAAAAATATTAAATTATTGTAAAATAGGAGAAATATATCAAGTTATAGAATATATCGATGAATTAATAAAAGATGGATATTCAATAAATAATATATTAAATTTTTTTATAAATGAAATATTATTAATAAAAGAGTTTGAATATAAAGAATTAATAGAAGTAATAAAAAGAATATTAGAAAATGAAATATATACTGAGAATAATAATTATACATATAATCAATTATTATGTTTTGTAGCTAAATTATGTATTAAAGAAACATAATTTGATATAAGCAATATTAATTTTAATATAAATAAAATTAGAACATCTTCTAAAATAATATTTAAAACCTTTAGTGATTTTACTTATATTATCTAACTTTGAATAATCTTCGTCAACAACTATTAATATTCTTTTATTATTGATTCTTTGAATAGAATGAATAATTAAACTATTTTTTGAATAAGATTTTTTTAATTCATTATAATTTAATCTAAGACTATGACAAAAACTATAATTATCATAAACATATAAATGAAAATTATATTGTTCAATTAATTTTATATGATAATTTCTCAAATGATAAATCATTTCATTTAAATTAATCCCATCATTTAATTCAATTTTTTTTTTATTTTTATGATATAAAATACTATGATAAATTAATGTTAATTCATCAAAATATTCCATATCATGTTTATATTGAATAATAATACTAATACAATCATCATTTAAATAAGGTTCCAAAGTTTCTCTGTAATCCATAATATCCATATATAATTATTTAATTTATTAATAATAATAAATTTTATAATTTTTCAAAGTTTTAAAATCATTAATAATTTTTTTCGTGATTCCTTTAGAAATTGGAATATTCATAAAATAAATAAATTTTTTATATAATTTTTTTTGAATTCCACTACTAATTAAAGTTTTTCTAATATCTTTTTGGATATAATTTAAATGTTTTTTACATATTGTTAAATTTTGAGAATTATAATTTTCTTCACAATCTTTAATATTATTAATAATAAGTAATTGATTTTGATTATTTTGAATAATTTTTAATAATTTTTTAGTTATAATAAAATTATTTTTAGAACCGAAATCTGTATTATCTTTAAATTTTTTAATATATTCATCAATATTTTTATCACATTTTATTTTAATTTTATTTTTATTTTTAAATAAATTAATATATTTATCATAAGTATATTTTTTATTATATTTTTCTAAAACTTTATAATTTTCTAATTTAAATTCAATTTCACAATCTAATAATTTAATTTTAAATTTTTCATTACAAATTTTTTGAAAATCTTCTAATTTAGTAATATAATTTTGATTAAAATAAAAACCATTTGGTTTATTTTTCAAAATATATTCATATATTCTATTATTTAATTGTTCTAATTCATTATTTTTTTCATTAATTATTTTTTCATATTTTTTATTTTCATAATCTAAATGTAATTTTATTTTATGATCTAAAATATTTTTTTCCATAGAAATTTCAAGAGCTAATGAAGTTGGAGTTGAAGTTTTTAAATCACATACTGAATCACAAATAGTATAATCATTTTCGTGACCAATAGCACAATAAACAGGAGTATTACATTTATAAATTCTTTCAATTAATTCATCATTATTAAATCCATTAAGATCTAAAAAAGATCCACCGCCTCTTGTAATTAAAATAATATCTACATTATTTTCAAATTCATTAATAGATTGAATAATACTTGAAACACAATTAATACCTTGAACATTTACATTAGATAAATAAATATCACCAAAAAATAATCTATTACTTATAGTTTTTTTAAAATCATTAATTGCTTCGCCTTCTAAAGAAGTAATTAAAGCAACTTTTTTAATGTTTTTTTTATCTAATATATTATTTTTATTAAAATATCCTAAATCTTGAAATTTTTTAATTTTTTTTTTTAATAAATTTTCCAAAGTTTCTTTTTTTTGTATTCTAAAACAACATAAATTATAACGATTTTGTGGTGCATAAAAGCTAAATTTACCATCAACTATTATAACATCGCCTACTTCTAATTGATAATTATATTTTTCTTTTGTTCCTCTCCATATTACACTACTTATTACACAATCTTCTTTTTGATCTTTTAATGTAAACCATATATGGCCTTTATCAGTAACACTAAAAACTTCTCCTTGAACTTTATAATTATAATCTAAATTATCTTTAAAACATTTTTTAATTATTTTTGTTAAATCTTGTACTGATATTATATTATTATTCATTGATAATATTATATATTTTTATATATTGAAGAATTATTAATTGAATTAAAAAAATATTAAAATTTATTAGAATATTAAAATAAAACTTAAAAAAATGTCCAAACGAAATGATGTTGAAATGAATGAATACGGAAAACAAAGATATTTTGATAAATATTATGATGGAGATGGTCATGGAAATGAAAGTCAAAATTGTTGTATTAAATGTCTAAAAAAATGTACAAAAAAGATTTTACATCAACTTTTAAAACTTTTTCTATTTGCAGCAATTTTAGGTGGTTTAGTTGGCGGTGTTTATTGGGGATCAACGGAAATTATTGCATTGAATGATTTCAAACAAGTTTCAGATGGTTGTACTATTGATTCTTTTGTAGGTTCAATAAATGGTACCGAATGTTCACAATGTAATTGTGAATATTTATATAATCCTTGGTCATTATCACGATCAAAACATTGTAATCCATGTGATTCGTTAAAATATAATTATTTAGTTACTGCAGAACATTGTGGTGATGAATTATTATCATTAGATGATGATTATTATGATGATTTGGCATGTGGTAATCCTAAAAAATTAGTTGGTGAAAAATATACTTGTTATTTATATGATGATTGTCGTGGGCAATATTCATTTGATACAATGTATGCTGATCAAAATCAATTAATATTACCAATTATTACTATTGTAGTTTGTAGTATTTTATTAATTTTAACATGTTTAATTAAATGTTTATGTTGTTAATAAATAAAATTGAATATTATTAATTATCAAAATGTATCAAATAGATAAAGATATTATAATTGAAGCAAAATTATCATTACAAGAAATGACAAATATGGAAGAAACAATAAATATTAAAATAGAAACAATAGTTGGGAAAAATTATAAAAATAATTATGGTTTTTTAAAAAAAATTAATTATATTGAAAATATCGAAACAACAAATATATGTAAAAACGATTTTTCTGGTGATATAATTTGCAAAGTATTTTTAAATGCATGTTTTATTAATCCTAAAATTGGCGACATTATTGATTGTACAATTAAAGAAAACAATAATATAAATATTGCGATAAATGATATATTAAAAATTGTAATTATTGATAAAAATTTAAATTTAAATATTGGAGAAAAAGTAACAGTCCAAATATTAGCAAAACAAATGAAATATAATTTAAATTATATAAATATTGTTGGATGTATATTTAATAAATCAAATTAAAAATATAAAATTAGATTTATATATTATTAAGAATGTTTTTTACTTATCAAGATAAAGAATCATTAAAAAAAAAAATTGAAAAATTAAACAATTTACAATCTATTTATGTTTATAATATTTTAAAAAAAAATAAAGAAAAATTTACTATTAATGTAAATGGATTGTTTTTTGATTTATTAGATGTTTCTAACAAATCATTAGAAGAAATTGTATTTTTTTTAAATAAAAAATAATTTTTAATTTATTAATATAATAAAATAAAAATATCAAATATTTATATATTATTTATGGATAAACAAATAGATAAAACTAAAAAATTAAATGAAAAAAAGAAAGCTAAACAACAAAATGAACTCGATGATATGTCTAAAAATTTTTTAGCTGATAAAAATAAAGGAATATATAATTATATCAAAAAAATAGATAAACATGATATTGTTTTATATTTAATAATATTTTTTGTAATATTACATTTTTTAAATAAATATAAATTTAATATTAATCATTTAGCTATGTTATTTTTTACATTAGCAATTATTTATTATATTAATGATATGAAAAGAGTTACTGGAAAATCAAGAATGAAAGAAATTCAAATGAAACTTTTAACTATATATCCAAAACCTAAATATTTTTATATGGATTCTGGTATTGTTGAATTAATCTTTTCTTTAAAAGAATATAGAACTTATAATGAAGTTGTTTTTGAAAAATTAATCTTACAAATAGATTTCTTTTTAAAAATTGTTTCTGTTTTAGAAAAATTCCCAGTAGATTCTTTTCAATTATTAGAAAATTTAAAAAGAAGAAAAAAAGAAATTTTAAATATTTTACATTCTATGATCGTTTCTATTCCACCAACTGTTGAAACTGAAGTAAAATTAGATAAAGCACTTAAATCTTTACAATTTATATTATCTTATCATTATGAAAGATTAAGAATTAAATCCAATGAATTGTTTTTAAAAGATAAACCAAAATTTACTAATAAATATATTTATTCTAATAATGCTCCGGATGCTACTGATGAATTATATAATAATAATTATAATGTTTTTTAATTAAAATTTATTTTTCATAATTAATAAAATATAATGATTATTCCTATTCGATGTTTTACATGTGGTAATTTAATTGCTGATAAATATAAAAAATTTACAAAAGATCTTGAAGATAAAGAAAAAAAAAATAAAAATAAAGATGATCAAAATAGAAATCTTGAAGAAATTTTTTGTAATTTAAAATTAAAAAGATATTGTTGTCGCAGAATGTTATTTACACAAAGTAATATTTTAAATAAATTAAAATAAAATATTATTATATAATATATTATGGATAAAACTTATCAACAATTAACTGATGAAAGAGCAATTGTAATCGGAGAAAAACAATATGGTTATCAAAATGCTTATAAAAAAAAATGTGAAGATGATACTTTTCGAAGTAATGCAATAAAAGGCATTCATACAAAAAATTTATTAAATCAAATATATTTTTCTGATGCTAATTTACAAAAAATTCAAAATTTAATTCGATTCAATGTTTATAAAATATCAAAAAAACAATTTACTATTGCTGAACAAGATAAAACACAATTACAAATTGTAATGAGATCTATTTATTTACAATATTCTAGAAATTTAGATAATAATATTCCTCAACAAATTTCTGAATTAAATAAAATTATTGTCGATTATTTAGTTCCTAAAATTATTTCTAATATTAAACAATATCTTAAATATTTACAAGATAAAAATGGTACATATACTGTTATGGAACATCCTAAAAATGTATCTAGTGCTGGTTTAAAATCTTTAAGAATTGATACCGCTTTAGGTTTCGGTAATAATTCTATGAAATTATTTCAAAATTAATTAAAAAATATATAAAATAAAATTATTTTATTTATTTTAATCTTTCTAATTTTCCTAAAAAACATTGTTGTTCAAAATTTAAATGTTTTTCATCATCAAAATCTGATGGACGAATTATTGACCAATCTGTGTCTTTTGATAATATTTTACATGTTGTATATATAAATCCTACTAATGCTGAACAAAAATAACGGTCAGTTGTTGGTTTACCTTCTTTTCTAATATATGCATTTATCCAATCACCTGGCAAAAAATCATATGGTTTATCATATACTTCTGAATGTGTTTTCATTAAATTAAATACTGTTAATTTTTCATTTGGACATTTGATTTTTCGACACCATATTGTACTATCATAACTATTTTTTAATACTTGAACCATCGGTGTTATTTCTACTCCTAATTTTACTTTCCCATCCTGTGGATCAGGTGTCCCTTCATATGATGATTCCCATAAATATAATCCTCTCATTTCACTTGATATCCATATCGGATCTCTCAATACCATACCTACATGAGAATATGGTGACTTTGTAAATACTTCTATCAATTTCGCAAACCAACTTATTGGATTAAATGTTAATTCCGCAGAAAATAATAATATATCGCCAGTTTTTAAAGAATCGAGTTCTATAGTTGACATATTTTAATATATATTATTATAACATTATATTTAATTCAAATATAATAAATATTAAATGATAGATATTTATATAATATTATAATGACTTTTCATGGAATTAATGATAAATTATATTTTGATGATAATAAAAATATCGGTATAGGTATTACCAATCCTTCCACGAATTTTCATATAGGTACTACTGATGGTATTGTAATCCCAGTTGGTACAACCTTACAAAGAGTTGATGTAACTGGTGCTATTCGTTATAATACTGATAATGCAACTTTCGAAGGGTTTAAAGGTACTTGGGGCTCTTTGGGAGGTATTGTTGATGTAGATCAAGATACATATATTGAAGCAGAAACATCTGCTGGTACTGATAATGATGAATTGAAATTTTTTACTGCTGGTTCAGAAAGAATGAAAATTGACTCAAACGGAAATACTACTATTAATTCTGATTTAATTGTTGATACTAATTTATTATTTGTTGATGCTAGTAGTAATTTAGTTAATATTAATGGTGATCTTGATATATGGGGTAAAGCTAGATTTGAATCTGCCGCTTCTTATATTGAATCAGGTGTTCTTTCTTTAAGTAATACTTTAACTGGTCCTGTTATTGATTCCACCGGATCTGATATTATGATTTTTAAAACAAATAATACTGAAAGAATGAGAATTACTTCAGATGGTATTGCTTTTACTTCAGCAACCATCAAAGGTGATATGATACCTGATACTGATAATGCTTATGATATTGGTTCAGCAGAATTTAAAATTCGTGATATGTATGTATCTGATAATTCTTTATGGGTTGGTGATACACATAAATTTTCTATTACTTCTGGTGGTAAAATGAAATTTAGAAAAAGAAGAGTATCTTCTGTTCCTGATGCTGTTTCTGACGCTGGTGGTACTGAAGCTGGTGCTCTTACTCATTCAGGAAAAAGTAGTTTAATTAATATGAAATTAAAACATTGGAAAGCATACATGAGATCTTTATCCGGACAATCAGGAGCAAGAGTCCAAGATATTTTCAGAGATAATGATGATGATTATGATGAACAAATTGGAGCAGATAATTGGTTAGAAAATGGTACAAACACTTATTGTAATATTGGTAATGTAGGTATTGGAACTGATAATCCAACTGCTAAATTACATATTGAAGATACAGATACAGATAATATAACTGTATTAAGAATGGAAAATGTTAGTGCAAATAATAATTGGAGTTTCTTAGCAAATGGTTCCGCTCCAACTACATACACGGAAGCAAATGATTTTCACATCTGTAATTCAAATAGATCTATTCCAACTATTACTATTGGAGATTCAGGACAATTCGGAATAGAAGTTGCTGCTGCCCCTGCTGTAGGATATCCAGTATTTCCATATAGAACAACATTTGGAGGATCACCCGCAACTGCAGGTGTATTTAATTGTTATTCTTCAGGAACAAGTTTTGGGGTACAAAATGGACCTTGGGGTGTCCATTGGGAAGCAGAAGTAACAAGTGGATTAGCATCAGTAGGTATGGTAACAAATCATCCCGTAACATTTAAAACAAATAATGTTGAAAGAATGAGAATTGATGCTGCAGGTAATGTTGGTATTGGAACAGATGAACCTGGTGTTACATTAGATGTTAATGGTGATATTCGTACTGGAAATAGGAAGAAATTAATTTTATCTAGAGGTGGAACATCACAAGATCCTTATATTCAATCTCTAGGCGGAAAAGATCTTAGTTTTTTTACAATAGGTTCTGAGTGTATGAGAATCAAAGAAGGTGGTAATGTTGGTATAGGTACTAATAATCCATTAAATGAATTAGTCATTCAAAAAGATCAAAATGATTTTACTACTTTAGAAATTCGTAATAATAATACAAATAATGATACTTCTGGTTCTCAAATATTATTCGGAGGATATCGTGATACAGCTCAAACAACACATGCTTTGGCACTTATACGATGTTTAACACAAGCAGGAGATATTAATCAAGTAAAATCTGGTGCTTTATCATTTCATATTGAAGATGGTAATAATAGTGATGGGACAGCATATGGGAGTTTAGATGAAATGATGAGACTTACAAAAATCGGTTTAGGTATTGGAGTTAATGGTGCTAGTAATCCACAATCTAAATTACATGTTGAAATGTCATTAGATGCCAGTGGTATTCATGAAATAGCTCGATTTGCGTGGGCTGATAAAAATCCGCATCGAGATACACAATCAGGAGATGGTATTAAATTATCTTTTCATACTTCAAGTGTTAATAATGGTGTTGGTACTGTCGAAGGTGCTTCTATAGCTGCTGTAAGAACATCAGGTGGCGAAGCATCACATAATACAAGATTAGAATTCTGGACTAAACAAGATGCTTCTACAGATATAGCAAAAAGAATGGTAATTGGTAATACTGGAAATGTAGGTATTGGAACTGATAATCCATCTGAAAAATTAGAAGTCAATGGTAATATCAAATCATCAGGTTATATTCAAGGAAAACAACATTATGCTGATATTGAATTAGATGGTTGTACAAATAGTAGTGCACCTGATGTATATGAAAATAAAAATCAATCAGGAGGAACTTGGAGAACTGTATATTTAAAACATACACGAACAGATGAAACAATACCTAAAGTTGGTTATAGGTATGATTATAATCGTTCTTTTAATAATAATTTTGGGTTTGATGATAGTAATACTAATGATAGTAGTAGTGCTAATTCACCAGATGATATGTATAAATTAAAATGTTCAGTAAAAGGTCTTTATATGGTTTCTTATAGTATAAAACATTATTCAACTAGTGGTGATACTTATGGACATGCAATGTTTCAGGTAAATGGTACAGGAACAGATTATGGATATTCTCGAGTATGGATAGTTAGTGGTAAAACTACTTATTTAAATGCTCATGATATAGTAAAAATGGACGCTGGTGATTATATTAAATTTTTAACATATACTACAACAGCATCATCAACTCACGATTATAATGGTGGACGAGTAACTATAGCTTTAATAGGAACTTATTAAAATTTATTCATATATAAAAATCAAAAATGATTGAAAAGACACGAATATCATTAGAATATTTAAAATTATTTAAAAATAATATATTAAAAAATTTTATAAAAGAAAATAATTTAATAAAAATAAAATCATTAAAAAGAAAAAGTGATTATATAGATTGTATATTATATAATAAAAAATATTTAGATGGAATAGAAAAGAAACCATTATTTATAGATCATGGACGATTAATAAAAGAATCTAAAACAAAAACATTTGATGAAAATAAAGTAATAGTTGGTATAGATGAAGCTGGTGCAGGTAGTATGATAAGTGGATGTTATATAGGATCAGTAATATTACCACAAACGAATCCATATAAAGATGATATATATAAAACAAGTTTATGGAATAGTATTAATGATTCAAAAAAGATTACATATAAAAAAAGACAAGTATTATTTGAATATGTCAAAGAAATAGCAATAGATTATAATATCGAAATAGTAGATAATGAAGAGATAGATAAAATAAATATAAGAAATGCGAGATTAGTAGGATTTCATAGAACATTAGATAATATGGGAAAAGAATATGATTTAATATTGGTAGATGGAGATATATTTAATAATTATTATAAAGATGGAGAGAAGAAAGAACATAAATGTATAATACAAGGAGATAGTAAATATCGTAGTATAGCGGCAGCTAGTATATTAGCAAAAGTGCAAAGGGATAATGATATGATAGAATTGCATAAAGAATATCCAATATATAATTGGAATAAAAATTTTGGATATTGTACAAAAGATCATATACAAAAAGTAGAAGAGAATGGGATAACAAAATATCATCGAAAAAGTTATGGGATATGTAAACAATGGAAAATATTACCACAAAAATATATATAAATAATAATAATTATTTTCAATTTAAAAATAAATTAAAAATAATAAAATAATATATATATAAATTAGAATGATAGAACAATATTTTATGACTAATAATAATTATAAATTAATTATGAGTGTATTATATGAATATTTCCAAAAAAAAGGATATGGAATTGGAAATGAAGAAGAGAAATTATGTTCCGAAGTAATGGAATTTTATTTAAAAAATACAAATAAAAAGAATACAGAATCTTTAAAAAATTATTTACAAAGATTAAATAAATTAGTATTAAATAAAATGATAAATATTATTAATAATCATATAGAAAAAGAAAAAAATAAAAAAAAAATAAATATAGATAAGAAAGATATGGGAAAAATATATGAAGATTTAATAAGAGAAAGACAACAAAAAATAATAACAAAAAAGAATGAAGAAGAAATTCAAAAAAAAATAAAAGAAGAAATAAAAGAAGATAATAGTGAAATATCAAATCAATTTGAAAAATTAAATCAAAATAGAGAAAAAGAACAAAAAGTATTAGAAAGTCAATTAAAAAATGAAATAGTAGATTACAAAATAATAAAAGCGCCTAAAACTGAAGGTCAACAAGTATTAATAGAACAACCTAAAAAATTCAAAGAATTATTAGAAGATTCATTTTCAAAAAAAAGTGAATATATAAAAAATGATACAATAGTTATTGATTCAAGAGATAGAAATACATTAATATATACATCAAATAGTAATTATCAAATAGATTTAGATGAAGAATATAAAAATGTATTATCTGTTGAATTAATATCAATAGATATACCAAAAACTCAATATTTAATAAATGAAAATAATAATTTATTATATTTTGCTTCAAATGGTTTTGAATATACAGCAACAATACCAATTGGTAATTATACAATCGATGAATTATTAGTAGCTTTAAAAAATAGTATGGATACAGTGTCATCAAATACATTTACAATATCTAATATTGTATTAACAAATAAAATTACAATATCAATTGCAACAAGCACTTTTGATTTACGATTTGAAGATAAAACAAAACATATGGGAAAATTATTAGGTTTTATAACAACAAGTGATATAACCGGACAAACAAGTATATCAGCGCCAAATCAATATGATTTAAATGGACCAACATATATAATTTTACATATAAATGAATTTGAAAATTTATTTGGAAAAAAATCATCAATTAAAAAGGGATTTGCGAAAATTCCATTAGATGCAACACATACTGAATATAAATATTTTAAAAATACACAAGATTATCATGTAATTAAAGAATTTTCGCCGCCATTAGCTAAACTAGCACAATTAAATATTAGATTTTTAAATTACGAAGGCGAAGAATATGATTTTGGTGGTTTAGAACATTCAATGGTATTAAAAATTAGAAGATTAAATCAATCTATTGGATATTTTACTAATTAAATTTATAATTTTTATCTATAACATAATCTTGATATTTGAATAAAAAATCTTTAATAAAATCATAAGTTTTTATTAATAAATCTTCATTAATAGAATTAATAACGATAGAGCCAGTACCATAAATAGAAATTTTAGGAGTTTTTAATTTATTTTTTCTTTTATCAAAAAATTCATAAATTTTCAAATCTAATTCTAATAAAGCGGCTCTATTACTTTTAATATATATTTTATCAGCATTATATAATTCTCTTATTTTATGCTGAAAATCAATAAGATTTATTCTATAATTAGTTTTAAATGATCCATTAACAGTTTCAATACTAATAGATAAATTTTCTTTATTAATTAAATTTTTATAAGGCATTACGGTAATTTCTTGATCATTATATAAAAATTTTTTATTTGTATTATGAAAAATATCTAATAATTGAAAACAAACATGGTTTATTTCATATGAACTTTTAGTACCAGTTATAGTTAAACTTCCTTTACTAAATATTTTAATACATATAGGTTTTTTATGATGATGTTTTTTACATAAAAATCCAATACTTAGTTGATTAGCAAAAGTTTTTCCTTTATTTCTTTTCCTTTTATCATTATCTTTTTTAATTTTTTTTTTTATTTTTTTTTTTTCTTTAAAACCTTTTATTTGATTTTTAAATTCAATATAAGCAATATTTTTATTTATATCAATATTTTCAAATAAAATTTTTAAATTTAAATGAGTTGCTATTTTAATAATAGATGTTATAGTAGATATTTTAAATTCAGTAAACTTTCCATTTTTTTCAATTATAATTTCACAAGTTTTTAAATAATTTTCATATAATTCATTTGCTTTTTCAAATTCTGGAATATGATAATATTTATCTAATATTGCATCATCAATATTATTCATAGTATATTAATATATTGATTTAAATTTTAAAATTTAATTAATAATAATAAATAAAAAATGAAAGAAGTTGTAGCTGCTTTAATTATATTAAATAAGAAAATTTTAATTGCTCGTAGAGCATCAAATGTTCCTTATAGTAGTTTTTATGAATTCCCAGGTGGAAAAGTTGAAGAAAATGAAACTCCAGAAGAAGCATTAAATAGAGAATTAAATGAAGAATTGGGTATTAATTGTTCAATAGAAGATTTTTTTCAAGAAATAAAATGGGAAAAGAAATTTTTATTAAAATGTTATTTTGTAGATATGAATGAAGAAGATGTTTCAAAAATGGAAAAAAGAGTACATGATGATTTTCAATGGGTAAATTTAAAAAATTATACACAATATAAACTTTTACCAGCAGATATTGAAATAATGGAAAATCTAAAACAAAGTTTTTATTCTCAATTATTTTAAAATAGTTACTTTATCAGTTTTATAACAATCTTCTAATTTTAAATCAGAATTTAAACATTTATTTATTTTTTTAAATTCTAAAGAACCATATTTTCTTATTTTAATACTTTTACAATTATTAATTTTATTTTTTTTAGAACACTTTTCTTCTGTTTTACATGGTGTAAAAGATAAATTATTATTATTATGATAAGTTAAACAAAAATTTCCATCTTTTATATATTTTCCATTATAATTATAAATATCAGCATCTTTACAATTATTTAATATAATTTTTCCATTTTTATTTTTTAAACATTTATTACCAATTTTTATTTTCATTTCTCCTTTTTCAATGATTTTTTTCGATTTTATTGTTTTATATTTTTTTTTATCTTGTTTTCTTTGAAAAGTATTTTTAATTGGATCTTCTCTATTTTCAAGTAAATTATTTATTTTATTTTGATTTAGAATAAATTCCAATGGTTTATCTTTAAAAATATTAATATATTGACCTTTTAAATCTTTATTAAAATTACCACTTAAAATATCAGAATGACCTTGAGAACCTAAAATATCAACAAATAATATTTTATTTTTAATATCAAAATTATCAGTTATACAAATAAAAAAAATATTAAAATAACGAGCATGTACAAAATTTTCAAATTCTCCAAAAAAAGATATTAAATAAAGATTATCTTTATCATTTAAATTTAATTTAACATTTAATGTTTTTTTTAAACAATTTAAACGATATTTATTATTTTCATTATATAATTGTATAAAATCATTTATTATTTTTTGTATTTCATTATTTTTTAAAATAATATTTTTTATATTTTTTCTTTTTATTTGTTTTAAATTTAATTTTTTATTTTCTAATTTTTTTAATTTTTTTTTTTTTATTTTTATAAATTTTTTTTCATATTCATCTTTATTATTATTTATACCAAAATTATAAATTTTATCATTATTATAAGTATAATGTTTGAGAATTTTATTTTTTATTATATCTAGTAAATTCATTACAATATATAATAATTAAATATTAAAATTCTTAATTTTTATTTAGATTCGTAAAACATTTTCTCCATTTCAAACTTCTATAAGTATGCGTTAATTCATCGCCATTTTGTATATCTTTTTTAGCAATAATTTTATATTTTAATTTTTCAAAATCTCGAATTATATAAGTATTTGAATCGATTTTACTATTATAAAATGTAGCACATCCAGAGGCATATGCCCATTTTGTTTTATCTTCACTCCAAGTAAATAAATATGGATTATTATGCCCATCACAATCAACTAATCTAACCAAGCCATATTCTACAATATCATCTTTTTTAATAAAAGTATTAGCGAAAGCACCTAAACCAGCATTTTTTATATTTGATTGTTTTACTGAAACTTTAGAACAATCTATTAATGTATGATTTTTTATAATGAAAAAACTTGGGTTACCTCCTAAATTTTTATTATCCATTTTGTCGTAATAAATATATCAATTTTAAAAAAAAAAAATATATTAATAGTTAAAAAATAATAAAATATATATATATTATGACTTACAAATTAAATTTGAAAAAATTCAATTTAAACGATATTAAAGATGATGCAGTATGCGTTTTTATTGGAAGAAGAAGAACCGGAAAAAGTTATTGTTTAAAAGATTTACTTTATAGAAATCGCGATATTCCTTTTGGAACCGTTATTTCTGCGACAGAAGATGCTTCTCCATTTTTTGATAAATTTATACCAAAATCATATATTTTTACAGATTTTAAAGAAGAAATTGTAAAAGATATTATTAATAGACAAAAAAAAATTTTAAAAACTGTAAAAACACAAAATTTAACAAATGTTGACCCAAGAGTTTTTATTGTATTAGATGATTGTTTATATGATGATAGTTGGTCAAGAACAAAACCGATTCGTAATATTTTTATGAATGGAAGACATTATAAGATATTATTTTGTTTAACTATGCAATATCCTTTAGGAGTTCCACCAGCATTAAGATCAAATATTGATTATACAATTATAATGAGAGAACCATATATTTCTAATAGAAAAAAAATTTATGAAAATTACGCAGGTATGTTTCCTGATTTTAGTATGTTTTGCCAAGTCATGGATTCTTTAAAACAATATGAATGTTTAATTTTAAATAATAATTCAGAATCAAATAAATTAAAAGATCAAGTCTTTTGGTATAAAGCAGACGAAAGAGGTGATTTTAAAATGGGTAGTAATCAATATTGGGATTATCATTATAAAAATTATAATAAGATTAAAAAAAAGAGAGAAGCAAATGATATTGATGATTATCAAAAGAAAAATAGAATAACATTAGATATAAATAAATATGAATAAAAAATAAAAATAATATAAAAATTATAAGATAATTATATATAATTAATCTTATAATGTCTGATTTTCCCAGAATAATTTTAGGAGTAAGTTCTACTCAAATCTATAAAAATACGGATGATAACAATTTAAATTTTTATAATAATAATATAAATGTAATATCTTTAGATTCTTCTGGAAATGTCGGTATCGGTGATATTACACCAGGATATAAATTAGATGTAAATGGTACTGGAAGATTTACTTCTAATTTAACAGTAGATGGAGATTTAACAGTATCTGGTACAACTATTACAATGAATGCTTCAACAATAGAAGTTGAAGATCCTTTAATATCATTATCATCAAATAATTCAGCTGATGTTACTGATATTGGGTTTTATGGTCAATATAATGATGGTATAACAAAATATACTGGTTTAATTAGAGATGCTAGTGATAGTGGGCAATATAAATTATTTAAAGAACTACAAGAAGAACCAACAACTACTATTAATACTGCAGGAACTGGTTATACATTAGCTGATTTTGAATGTGCAAATATTAATTTAACTGGTGATATAAGTATTAATGGTATAGTTCAAAGTTTTGGTGATTCTAATATATGGTCTGAAGCAAGTTCTACGGCTACTTATGATGGTTCAGTCGTTCTTAATGGGACTGGTTCTTGTGTTTTTCAAACAAAATGTAATGATACAGTTGGTTTCCAATTAACACAAATAAATGGTGCAACTGATTTATATTTTAGTGCCTTTGATACTACTACAAATTATTTAATAATGAATGCTACTTCATTAACACTAGGTAATGATATTGATTTTTTTACTATGATGAATGGAAAGATGACAATACAAGATTTACAAGTTCAAGAAGGAACAATTCACTTAACAAATGGCTCTACTGGTGCTCTGTCAACTAATGGAACACACCTTAGTCTTTCAGGTAATAATTTTAATTTAAATAATAAAGAAGCATCTGCTACTTTATTTTCTACAAATGATACTGAAAGAATGAGGATTGATAGTTCTGGTAATGTTGGTATTGGAACAACTGATCCAAGTAATAAATTAGATGTTATTGGTGTGGATGAATGTGATATTAATTCAGAATGTACAATAAATGCTTCTTCACCAGGTTTAAAATTAACAAGACCAGAAGGATATTGGTATATAAATAATAATGGATGGAACGATACATTGAACTTTTATTCAAGTATGGGAGCGGGGAATGCAATGCAAATAGATAATGTATCAGGTAATGTTGGTATTGGAACAAATGAACCTGGTGTTACATTAGATGTTAATGGTGATATTCGTACTGGAAATAGGAAGAAATTAATTTTATCTAGAGGTGGAACAACACAAGATCCTTATATTCAATCTCTAGGCGGAAAAGATCTTAGTTTTTTTACAGTAGGT
>Ga0315334_10000222_pt1 | contig 35923 bp, 35 predicted proteins | sample M150034915metaG_FD_205555 | JGI IMG/M metagenome (GOLD analysis project Ga0315334, IMG submission 205555) | Ammonia-oxidizing marine archaeal communities from Monterey Bay, California, United States - M1 500m 34915 | ecosystem: Environmental > Aquatic > Marine > Intertidal zone | place: USA... | reverse complement strand
CGAAGGCGAGCACCGGGAAATTCACCATCAGGAAATCCTGGTTCTCGCCACCGATGTCGGGCGAAAGCCGGTCACCCGGAACGCCGATCACCTTGATCGCGAAACCGCGCGGGGCCGGAACCTCGTCCGAATGGATATCGCCCGGCGCGGACGAAAGCCGCGCGACGACCTCGTAGGTCTTCGGAGAAGCGAAGATGCCCTGCGCAAGCTCAGCCGACAGACCGTCCTGCACGGTCATGCTACCCTTAAGGATCGCGTGCGATTTCGCATGGGCATCGCGATGGGCGTGCCGATGCCGTTCGAACGCGTTGCGCGCCGTCGCATTCATCTGTTCGACGATCTCGCGCGTCAGCCGCTGTTCGTCGGGATCGACTTGCTCGACATCGGGGGTGAACCGTATGGGCTGCATGGGCAACAACTCCTGCCTGTTTCGCCTGCTGGAAAGGATCGACGGGAAACCGATCCTCTGGTCGGGCATTTGAAATATCAAGTGATATCTGAAAATTTGGTTCCGAAAATCAGGACTTTTGAGACGGATCGAGCACCATGAGCGGCGAAACCACCAGCAAATCGCGTCGGCAAAGCCAGGCGGAAACACGCGCCAAGCTGATCGAATCGGCCGAGCGGCTGATGATCGCCCATTCTATCCCGGCACTTTCCGTGCGCCAGCTCTGCGCCGACGCCGGATTTACGCAAGGCGCCTTTTATTCGAACTTCGAGAGCAAGGAGTTGCTGCTGCTCGAAGTCATGGAAGGTCACTTGGCCGAACAGCGGGACCGACTGGAAGACCTCGCCGCCTCGATCCCGGAAGCCGATATCGACCAGGCCATGCAAACGCTTGCTGCGTGGCTAGCCCACATCCCCGATCGCCAGGCCTGGGCGGCGCTGGCGCTGGAATTGCAGCTCTATGCCTTTCGCAACCCGGAATTCCGCGCGCAGTACAAGGCTGCGGAGGCGCGTGTAACGGCCCAGTTCCGGGTTCTGATCGAAGGCCTGGCCGCCCAGTTTGGGCAGCCACTCCGCTTGCCCGCCGATGTCATCACCGAAACCTTGCTCATACTCTGGCATACCGCGGTCTTGCGATCGGGCGACGGCACCCAGCCGGAAGAAAGTTACGTGAAGGTCTTCAGGCAGATCATGTTCGGCGAACCGTCAGCCGGATAGCGTTGCGTGACCGCCACCATACCGCGTAGGATCTTACGCATTTTGAGAGAATGTTTGGCGCGCGAGTGGCGGTTTTTCAACAGCAGACGTGCTCACCATTGTGGTACAGGTAACCTCCTGCGCTGGAGAGCTGTCCTGTTTGCCCGAGCAGGCGGGTAGGACACGCGCGCGCCTCCAGCGTCAGATATCGAGGCACAGCAAGAAACCGAAGTCGTAGCATATGGCTCGCTCGCGTTCAGCGTGATCAGTATTGCGTAGCGGCTATCGGTTTGGGCGGTTTGCTTCAAGGCCACAGCGCGCGCAAAACCTCGTCCACCAACGTGTCTTGCGCCTGCGCGCCCACCTCTCCCGACCGCATTGTCGCGGCCAGCCGTCCTTCGGTGGCCAGATGCGCCAGTCCGTGCGCGGGGGCGATGGCGGCGATCAGGCGCGGATCCAGTCGCTCGAACTCGGGGGTCGGCACGCCGAGGCCGCGTGTTCCGGCAGCGGCGGCGGCGAGCGGGCGCATCGCCCGATAGGCCGCAGCCCGCAGGTCATCGTCCTCCAATTCGATCAAGTCGGTGCGGCCCATCAGGCGGAAACGGCCCGTGTTGTCGCGCGCGAACCTAACATAGACGGCGGTCAGCGCGCGCAGCGCCGCGTTGCCTTCCAGCCCCTCTGCCGCGCCTGCCAGTTGCTTGCCCAGTGCCTTGTAACTGCGCCGCGCCACCTGCGTCAGCAAGCCCGCCATGTTCTCAGTCGAACCTTCGCAACGCTGGCGGACCCGACCCGCCGGGCGCTGCTCACGCACCTGCGCGAAGGAGAGTTGACCGTGAGCGATCTCTCGGCGCCATTCGATCAGACCCTCGCCGCCGTTTCCAAGCTCCTGCTTGTCCTCGAGCGCGCCGGGCTTGTTGAGCAGCGACGTGAGGGGGCGCGTCGCCCGCGCCGCCTCGTCGTGGCGCCGCTAGCCGCAGCCGAGGCCTGGATCGCACGCTACCGCAAGTTCTGGACGGGAAGTCTGGACAGTCTCGACACGCATCTTCGCAGCAACGGCAAAGACATCGATGGACAAGGATAAGCAGCATTCTCTCGAACTCGAGCATCGGTTCGACGCCCCGCCGCAGGAGGTTTTCGCGGCCTGGACCAATCCGACGGAAATAGTGCGCTGGTGGGGACCCAAAGAGTTCAGGACTACCTCGTTCGATGCCGACGTCCGCGAGGGCGGCGAATCGCGCGCGGTCATGGTCGGCGAGGACGGGAAGGAACTGCCGCACGGTGGCCGTTATCTGACCATCGAGCCTCCGCGCCTGCTCGTGTTCACATTCCGTTGGGAAGAGCCCGATGCCACTGAGACGGAGATGCGGATCAACTTCGAACCGGACGGAAGCGGCACGAAACTAACCCTTACGCAAGCTCCGTTCGACGATGTCGAAGAGCTTAACCGCATGCTAGTGACCATCCCGACCCTATCAGACAAATGATATTACGGTCGTTGCGGAATGTCGGCAATTGCGATCCCAAACCCAGAAAGCGGACTGACCGCTGGCGGCCCATTTCCTGCCATTCCGCCACTCTTCCACAGCTAATACGTGATCGAGTGTAGGCATATCCAACCTGCTCAAAATGGCACAGCCGCCAATTGCATTTCACGCAACGGCAGCTTCGCGCCCCGATTTCGGACACTACGGTTGGAATGGTGAATACCCGAATGCGGTCGTCCGCTCAGAAGTCGAACGGTTGCTTAGTACACTTATCTCGGTCCTCCAATTAATCCTCGCATTAATCTGATAAACGCCCTTCAGTGCCCTAGAGGGGATCATGATCTGTCCTAAATGTGATCGTTAGTCGCCGTTGTTGTCCTTCCTATGAGGCTCGGGGATGGCATCAGGCAGGTGGAAGGGGCCATCGGGCTCGTCGAGCACTTTGCTCGCCGACTTGCGGGGGCCCGTCGGATCGTCGGGCGCGGCGCGCTGGCCGGGACGGTCACGCGCGCGGTGCAAGGAAGCAGGTCCCTCGCGCCCCGGGCGGCTGTAGCGGCGAAACAGCTTCCACCGATCGCGCTCGGCGAGCGCCGACGGGTCGGCTTCGGCGTAATAGGCGTTGTCATCGAACTGGCCCGCGAACGCCGGATCGAACAGGTAGTTCGGCCGCCGCGCGATGACCGGCTGGTCGCCAGCGATGGCGAGCACCATCTCCTCCGCCTCGAGATCCTGCAGTACGCGCCAATCGTGATAGCCGGTGAGCTCCGCCCCGGCGCGTGCCACCGAGGCATTGGCGAAGCCGAACGCCTGCAGCACCTCGCAGTTGTTGACCATCGTCTGCCAGTCCTGCGGATACAGCGACTTCAGCTGGCTGAGATCCTGCCAGAAGCTCCAGGTCCTGAGGCCGTAGCCGCGCAGCAGCGTGATCGCCTGGCGCAATTGCTTGAGCGGACCGAGCTGCGCCGCCTCGTCGAGCACGAACAGCGTCGGCAGCGCGGGGCGTTGGCGGCGCCTGGTGATGGCGCTGATCAGCACCCCGATCCACAGCCGCAGAAGCTTGCCGTGGCTCTCCAGCTTCTCGGGCGGGACGACGATGTAGATCGACATAGGCTCCCCCCGCGTGATCGCATCGAGATCTATGGTCGAATGGATGATCGTCTCCTGCGCGCCCGCGCTGCGTAGGAAATCGGTGTGCGACTGCGCGGTCGAGAGGATCGAGGCGAAAACCTTGGCCTCCGCAGTATCCTTGATCGCACACCCCTGGCGAACGAAGTCGTTGCCGCACTACGCCATTTCCTTGAAGGTGAAGCCGAGATCATCGTTCGATTGGTTGAGCAGATAGTGCATCTCGGTCAGACTGCGCAGCACCGGCGGCCGCGCGGCCGCAACGAACAGCAGCATCGTGGTGACCAGCGACTGCGCCCGGTTATCCCAGAAAGGATCGCGCGTGCTCGTCTCGGTCACCAGAAGTTCCGCAAGCTCGGCCGCCTGGTCGATCGCGTCGGGCGAGACCGGGTCGATGAGGTCCAGCGGGTTGAGCGTGTCGGACGTGTCTCCGACCACGCTGAACGGGTCGATCACATGGACCGTCTGTCCCAGCTCGCGCCGCCGCCGCGCAGTGACCTGATAGTTCTCGCCCTTGGGGTCGATGACGATCACCGGCCCCCGGTAACGCAGCAGCGCGGGCACGATGCACCCCACGCCCTTGCCCGCCCCGGTGCGCGCCAGCGTGATCAGGTGCCCGTCACCTGTGTGCAGGATCGGCTCGAGCAGATCGTCGTCCGCTGCCCCGTCCTCCACCGCGTCGCCGAAGCGGAAGCCCATCACCGGCTTGTGTGCGTCCTCCTCGAGCGAATAGCCGATCAGCAGGCCGTCGGATGCAAGCTTGGCGGGGAGCCGGGGTGCGTTCAATTCTCGTTCCCTTCGATTTTTGCACGCAGTTCGGCGATGTCGCGCTCCTGCGCCTCAATCAGTTCCGACGCAGTGTCGGCGGCGTAGCGGTTGCCCTTTCCGGCGATGAGAAGCGCGAGCGCTTCCTCGCGATGGGCGAGCGCAAGCTCCAAATTCCCTTCGCGCATGAGGCCGAGCGCCACGCGGTTGAGCGAGCCGATCAATATCGAGACCGAATCCGGCGCAGGGTCCTCGCGATGGAGCGCGCGCGCTGCATCGAGCGCCTCGCGATAGTAACGCTCCGCGTTACGCAGGCTCTTTCTCGCAGCGAGATGGTCGCCCGCATCGCGGAGGATCTTGACCAGTTCGATGCGGTTGTGTCGGCTGGGGATGGCGTGCACCATGTCGCGCGCCAGCCGGAGGCATTCCTGAGTGAGTTCCATCGACCGGTCGTAGTCCTTCGCGGTGCGATAGTAGCGGCCGAGCCGCGCCGCGATCGACAATACATTGCCGCGGGTTCGCTGGCTGGGATCCTCCTCGAAAATCTGCCGACGCAGCGTCAGGGCCTCTTCGCTCGCCTTCGTCGCTTCCACGCTGTTGCCCGTCGCGTTCAGCAACGAACTCCGCAAGCTCGCCACCGACGCCTGCATTTCGCGTCGCACCACCGTCGAGGTCGTGTCGTCCAGACCTTCAAGCACCGCGGCGGCGCGGTCGCAACAGGCGATCGCGGCGCGCGGTTCCCTAAGGTAGGCGTAGGTGATTCCTGCACACCAGAAGATGTGGTGCCGAGCCCTGGCGTCGCCGTCATGCCGCTCGATCCGATCGGCGGCCTCGACGACTTCGTCCACCGTCGCGCGCGCGGCCTCGGACTCGCGCGCCCGGGCGCGCACCCACGCCAGGCGGACGCGAGCGACGAGAACTTTCAGTCGATCCTCGCGGGTCCCGCTGCGATCGGCGATTTCGACCAGCACGTCGACTTCGGCGGACTGGAGCCGTGCCGCGCGCTGGAGATCGCCGTACAGCTTGGCACTCCAGGACAGAGCCGAGAAAAGGTCGGCGCGCAGGTCTTGCGTGGCTTGCGTTTCCTCGATCTCCCCCAGCATGGCTTCGAGCGCGGCGGCAAGCTTGCGGGCGAGCCTCGCCAGGTGCATGCGACCGGCAATCGTCAGCAACTCGAGAAGATCGTCGGCACTCTCTTCGGGTGAGCATGATAGTCCGCGATCGAGCATGTCGGTACTCTGTCGCAGTATCGAAACCGTTTGCGGATCGGCGTGCCGCTCAACAGACGCCTTGGCGGCCTTGCGGAGGCAACGCCAGACGAGCGCGCACTCCGCATCGCTCGGGTCCCTGTCCGAGGTCAGCAGCTCGGGCACGATCAGGTAGGCCGCTTCCCTTTCTTCGGGATCGAGCTCAGCGAATTCGCCGTCTTCCCCTGCGAGAGCGACTATGCGCGCGACCATGCGCTCACGAACCAGGTCTTCGTCGATCAGGTCCGGCAGCTGGTCGAGTGCGACATCGCGAAAGACGCCCTGGGTGAACTCCGACAGCGAGGCACCGACGCGCGCGACGGCGGAATGCGGCTTCTCCGCCAGCCGGAGGCCCGTTTGCACATCCGGCGCCCCGACCTCTTCGCCGACGGCATAGGTAAGATGCTCGAGAAAGCGCAGCCCCTGCAGGCCGGCGATGCCGATCGCCATCCGGACATCGTCGGGTGCGCAGGCAAACCGCTCGGCGACCAGTTCGTGCAGGCCCAACGTCGTCTTGCGAAGGTCGCTCTCGCCGCGCTGAGAAAGCGCCCGACTGGGGTCTCGATCCTCGAAATAACCCCGCTTGCGCCGAAGAAAACGGAGGATCTCGTCGAGCAAGCGCGGATTGCCATCTGCCTTGTCGAGCACGAGTTGCCGCTGCGGCGCGGTGAGCCCCGGATAGCCGGATCGGATCATGCCGGCAAGGTCCGGCTCCTTGCCGAGTTTCAGCGGCCCCCATCCTTCGTGTGCAAATCCAGCGGCGAGCGAGGCGAAGGTGACGCCATCATCGGCAGCCTCGTGTTCATACCATTCCTTCTCCCAGTGGGTCGCGACGATCAGCAACGGCCAGCGCTGGGCCTGCGCGCGATGGAGGAGACGCGCGACCAGGATCTGTGTGGTCTCATCGCCGGACAGCCATTGCGCATCGTCGAGCAGGACGACCGCCGGCAGGCGCTCGCCCTTATCTTCCCCGGCGTCGAACAGCGCGCCGAGATCGGCGAGCACGATATCCACAAGGGAGTCGCGCTGGCGATCGGTCTCCGACCCGGGGGCGTATCCATCAAGCGAGCGATGGTCTTCGCGGATTGACCTCCACTCACTCGCATGATCGAGCCCCAGCTTGCCAAGCCCGAGCAGACCGAAGGTGAAGAGGTTGCCGATCTCGATCGCGACGTCGAATGCGGCAGACTTCGCAGCCTGCTTGATCCGGGTGGTGGTGAGCCGCGCCCGTGCAAACGGCTCGAGATGGGCGCGCAGCAGCGACACGGTTTCGCTCACACCGCCCATGCCGGCGTTGTGGCCACTGCGATCGAGCATCCTTATGCCCCACCACAAGAAGCGCATATCGGACACGCGCGACGGATTGCAGTCGGCAGGATCGGGATTGATCTTGAGATTGTTGGTGTCGCGCACCAGCCGGTCAGGCCAGTATCCGCCATCGCCTGCGGTATCGACTGCACGGCTCAGCCGGGAGAAGAATTCCTGCACAAGCCGAGTCTTGCCGAGACCCGATTCGCCAAGCACCACAGCAAGCTCGGGTCCGCCGCCCGCGGCGACCCGATCGAAGCCCTCCATCAGTGCGCGAAGTTCCGCCTCACGTCCGTAAAATAGACCCGCCCATGGGACCGGGTTTCCTGTGTCGAATTCCCCCATCCCTCAGGATATTGATAAAAGATTGTTTTTGGGTCAAACCCCTTTACGGCTGCGTGAGACCGCAGCGCGCTTTTGGGCGATTTCCCATGGTGTGGCGTACGGACTGTCAGACTAACCGGAATTTGGTCGGCGTGTGCTGAGATTCCCAACATTCTGACACTACTAAGGGAAAAAACCGCTAAACATCTTAGCCGACTCTTTAGAGCCGCGAAGCACCCTTTCGGCGCAAGTTCATCGGTGGTTTTCGGGCCGACTACGTTTTTGAGCGAACGTCAACCTCGGGCGCTTGTTCAACCGAAACCTGCCCGTCCACTAGCGGCCCAGTAGTCGCCATACCGTCTGTCCAGCGGCATCCGAGAGAACCTACTTTGTTAGGTAAGCCTTACCGCCCAGTGAGATAGTGCAAGACCATCCCCGTATACGTTTCAATTAGGACTTCGTCCGAGGGCCGCAAATCATCCTTGGTCGCGGCACCCGGCAGCACGATGCGATCGAGAAACGCGATGTTGACGAAATAACTCACCATTCTGGCGGCTTCGTGCAAGTCGTCGTGGACGATCTCGTCGCGATGCTTGGTCAGTTCCGCTGCCAGTAGTTCGATTGCGTCACGGCCAAGCTTGGAGACCAGCGGAACTTCGACGTCGGGGTTGAGCCGGCGATACGTCAACAGTGCCCGGCGCAATCCCAGCGTCTCGGTCACCTGACGATGCGCCCCGCGGATCGATTGTTCGATCATCTCGCGCAGGTCTGGCGTGTCGCCGGCCTCGTATTTCTCGCCGTCTATCGTCCCATGCTCGACGAACTCAGCAACGCGTTCCTCGATGCGCTCGACATAGCGGTCGAAGAGCGCCGGAAGCAGCGCCTCCTTGTCCTCGAAATGGCTGTAGATCGATCCGACCGCCACCCCACCTTGGCGGGCGATGTCGGCGATGCTGATCGCTTCGAATTCCTTGCTTTCGAGCAGTTGCTCGAGCGCGGCGAGAATCTTTTCCCGGGTTCTCGCCACGCGCTTCTGCTGAACTTTCGCCATCGCCCGGCTCCTTCCGCATCGGGCCGCATACCACAAGCCCCAATTCTGTATTGAATTCGAATTCATATTCAATATGAAGGCAGGGAACCGATTGCAAGACTGATTCGAAAAGGACTTCCCATGACCATGACCCCCCCTTGGACAGCTGACGCGGTTGACCCGGCACAGCCTGCCCAACGCCGCACACACGTTCCCGCCTGGGCCGAAATCCTGCTGGTCATCGCCACCTTTTGGATCGTGGGCGAGATACCGTGGATCGAATACACCGGCCCGGTTGCGCTGATCGCATCGGTGCTGGTCATCACCGTCCTTCTGCGCCGGCGTGGGACGGGATGGAGTTCGCTGGGCCTGCGTGGACCCCAAACCGCGCGCAACGCACTCCAGGGGGCGGGAATGGTGGTTCTCGTCTTTCTCGGCGCGGCGCTGACCAATGCGATCTCGATGGTCGTGCTCGGCTCGCTGCTGGGTGCAGAGGCCGAACGGGAATTTATGGATGTCTCCACCTTCCCAAAATATCTCCTGATGATGGGGATCGTGTGGACCACCGCCTCCTTCTGCGAGGAAATGGTCTTCCGCGGCTTCCTGATGCACCGCGCAGTTGAAATGTTCGGCTCGCGCCGCTTCGCCTGGATCCTCGCGGCGCTCTTCCAGGCCGTGCTGTTCGGCCTTGTCCACGCCTATCAGGGGATCGGCGGAATCCTGACCACCGGCCTTATCGGCCTCAGTTTCGGGCTGCTCTATCTCGTCGCCCGGCGCAATCTCTGGCCGACGATCATTGGCCACGGGCTGGTCAACACCTTCGGGATCACCGTGCTGCACCTGCAGGCTATCGGAGCGATCAACACCAGCGGCCTCGGCTGAACCGAACCACATCAAACACGAAGGATAACCATAATGAATTGGAAGAAGCCCACTCTTATCGCCCTCTGGCCCCTCGTCGCGCTTGCCTGGCTCGGCGTGGTCGGGATTTATTTCACCGATCCATCGAAGGCGCTCTGGGTCGGCACCGTCGCCGGCGCGGCGGTCATTTCCGAAATCGCTGTTTGGACCACCGCCGCCATCCTTGGCTTGAGCGTGATCGAAAGCCGTAAGCGCATCTGGGCTCGCATTCGAGCGCCCTTCGGGCAACGGTAATAGCCAAAATTTGAGAGGGTCGCCGTTTGTTGAACAGCGATCCTTTCTCCGCTTCGCCGCCCACATTTAGGTGCCCCGCCGTCATGCCTGAGAAGAATGACTGCTTAAGCGTATTTCTATCCAACACCGGACGGTCCGCAAGCGGCCCAGCAGCCGCCGTCGATAAGGCGTCCTGATTTTGGACGTTCACGGCTGCTTTCGGATCCCCTTTTAGCTGCCGATGCGGCGAATTCGAAAGCAGACGTAGAGCTGGAAACTGCCCGCGATTTAAGGGTCGCTCGGCTATAATTTCGTTAAGCGTTCAGCTCGCCGAGGCTTACCAACCAGCCACACGCCCGTTTCCGCCACCAGTTCCATCGAACAGATCGGAGCGCCATCTTCGTAGAGATCGGCGTGTCCGGCTTCGACCATGGCCTTGGCCTTGTCCAAAGCTCCGGCAATCGAGAGACATTCGAAGTCGATCTCTTCAATCACGGAATTGTGATCATCGCGGGCGCGGAGCTTGTAGCTATGCATCACTTGCTTTCCGCTCCGTATTCGCTGGAACTCTTTTTGCCGCCTTGGCCGCCCCGGCCGGAGCCGGACTTGTTGCCGCCGCCGCTTTCCTTGTTGACGGTCGCCCGGGCGCGACGTTCGGCTTCTTCCTGCGAGACGCTGCGGTCCTCGTAGCTCACTTCGATGTGCTCGGCCTTGCGCTTCTGCTTGTCGGTGTATTTGTCCTTGTCTCCCTTCGCCATAAACGTTTCTCCTCGTGTCGTGTCGAGAACCCGTCCGCGCTAAGAAAATATATGAGCAACCCCGTATGGGGCAAGGGTTCCACGAAGAGATTGTCTTACGTTTGCAACGGGTTATCGTAGGGGCGCTGCTCGGCTGTCTACAGGAGAGAGCATCCCACCCGGCAATTGCAGCACTCGGGTTGGTTATCCTATCAGCTTGCGACGAGCGCGAAGACCTCATCCCGGGGACCCGGGCAGAAAGCGGAATAGCGAACCATGGAACTCAACCCCGTCACATCCATCGAATGGCTAGATTGGGATATCATCAGCCGGCTTGGCGTGGCTGCAATTCTCGGTCTGGTGCTGGGGCTCGATCGCGAGTGGCGCGGCCATGCCGCTGGCATGCGAACGCATGGCCTGATCTGTGTCTCGGCTGCGGCCATGGTCGTGTCGATCATGGCCCTGTACCATCAGCTCGACGGTCCGCGGATGGACCCCTTGCGACTGTTCGAGGCAGCCGGAGCGTTCATCGGGATAATCGGGGCCGGCCTGATCGTCTTCAGCAAGGGCCAACTCCACAATCTGACGACGGCGGCCCATCTATGGCTAGCGACCATGGTGGGTATTGCCTGCGGTGCTGCGCAATGGCCCCTGGTGGCAATTCTGACCGTAGTCAGCCTGATCATGATCACGGTCTTGCGGGTTGCGGAGGACAAGTTCGGCAAGGAGGACCGCAACATCGCGCGCTCGATCGGAAGGTCGCCCGACGAATAGGCGTCCGCGTCATATCCACGTATCCGTCGGAGCAGCGGTCAGCCGCGCTGTGTCGCCCCGTCACTCGGGCCGACAGATCATATCATCGGTTTGCCGCCGGTAACGGCGATTGTGGCTCCCGAGATATAGCTCGCTTCGTCGCTCGCCAGCATGACGTATGGCGGCGCGAGTTCGGCGGGCTGCGCGGGGCGGCCGAGCGGATAATCCTTCCCGAATTCGGCGACGTCCTCTTCCGGCATCGTAGAGGGGATAAGCGGTGTCCAAACCGGCCCGGGCGCGACGCAGTTCACCCGGATTTTCCGGTCTGCCAGTAGTTGCGCGAGGCCTGCCGTGTAATTCTGGATCGCCCCCTTCGTCGTCGCATAGGGCAGCAGTGTAGGATTGGGCTGGTCGGAATTGATCGATGCCGAATTGATGATCGAACTGCCCTCAGCCATGTGGGGCAAAGCGGCTTTGGCGAGATAGAACATCGCGTGGAGGTTGGTGGCGAAGGTCCGCTCCCACTCCTCGTCGGGAATGTCCTCCAATGTCTCGAAAGTCATCTGGTGGGCAGCGTTGTTCACCAGCACATCGATACCGCCGAAGGTGCGGGCAGCCTCGTCGATTATCGCCCGGCAATGCGCCGCATCGCTTATATCGCCGCGCATCAAGGCGCATTTGCGCCCGGCTTTTTCGACCCATTCCTTCGTTTCCTGCGCGTCGTGATCCTCGCACAGATAGGCTATCAGCACATCCGCGCCCTCGCGCGCGAAGGCTATCGCGACAGCGCGACCGATCCCGCTGTCACCGCCGGTAATGACGACCCTCTTTCCTTCGAGACGGCCGGAGCCCTCGTAGCTGTCTTCGCCGTGATCGGGCTAGGGATGCATTGCCTCGGTCGCACCCGGAACACGCTGTTGCTGCTCAGGCAGGGGCGGCTCGATCTGGTTGGTGGTTCCTTGTCCCATGATGATCTCCCAGGAGATTACGGAGTGTGAGCGTTCCGGGCCGTCAGGACTTCGTCCCGGGGTAGGTGTCGCCTGCGAGAAGTCCGGCGAGATGCGCAGCATTGATCGCGCACATCTGCGTGGTCTCGTTCACCGCATCGGGGGTTTCGGCGAGCTCCTTGAAGTCGGTGCTGCCCATCGCCTCGCCGACCCAATAGCAGGCTGCGCCCGCCGGGATCGTCCAACCGGTGTCGTTGAGCGACTGGAACAGCTGAGCCGAGCTCCAGTGCGCGCCATCCTCATTGCCGACGATCGCGGCAATCGCCACCTTGCCGAAGCTCGGCATCCGGCCCTGGTCGTCGGTTTCGCTGGTGAAGGCATCCATGCGTTCGAGCACGCGTTTGGCGACCGACCCGATCTGGCCCATCCAGATCGGCCCGCCGAAAACGAGGATGTCGTGGCTCAGGATTTTCTCGCGAATGCCCGGCCAGTCGTCACCCTCGCCCTCGTCCGACGTCACGCCCGGGGGGACATTGTAATCGGCGATGCGGATGGTTTCGGCCAGTTCGACATCCTGCTCGGCCAGATGCTCTTGCAGCACGGCGATCATGGCGTCGGTCGAGCTTGCTTCGCCCGAGGATTTCTTGAGCGAGCAGTTCAGGGCGATGGCGGTGAGAGGCATAGGTGTTCTCCTCGTTTCTTGCAGATTGGCGAAGGCGTGCGGCCTCAGCGATCGTCGGGTTCGGCCATGCGGCGATGCATCTGGGCAAGCACCGTGTCGGGGATCACGCCGGCGAACATATCCTGGATCTTGTTCATCAAGCCGCTGACGGTGTGCGCGTCGCCTTCGAGAACGGCCTTGTAGCCCGCCTCGGCGACCATGGCGGGATCATCCTTGCTGTCCGATTTGCCGACATCGGTGTTCTCGAGCCCGGCGCGGTCGAAGAACTGGGTATCCGTCGGACCCGGCATCAGGCACGAGATGACTACATCGGTATCCTTGAGCTCGTTGCGCAGCCCGAAGCAGAAGTAATCGATGTAGCTCTTGGTGCTGTTGTAGACGAGCTGGAACGCGCCGGGGATGTGCCCCGCGATCGAACCGGTCACGAGGATGCGGCCGGCGTTTTTCGCCCGCATCTTCTGCCCGACATGGTGCAGCAGCCAGGTCGTGCCGGTGACATTGGTGTGGATCACATGGGCGATGTCCTTCCACTCCTGATCGAGGAACGCTTCGCCCAGCCCGTGGCCGGCATTGGCCAGCAGGACATCGGGCGTACGGTCGCCGAGCGCCGTCACGAGGGCCTGGAGGCCCTCGCGAGTCGCGAGATCGGCTTCGACCGTCTCGACACCTGCGGCACCGCACTGCCGCGCGGCGGCTTCGGCCGCGCCAAGATCGCGGTCGGCGGCGAGGATCAGGTCGCAGCCATCGCGGGCCGCCAGTTTCGTGAGCTCCAGTCCGATGCCGCTCGAAGCACCGGTGATCACGCACAGCCCGGACAGCTTGTCGATTTTCCCGGCCATGATCAGTTCTCCATCCCGGGTTTCAAAATGACCTTGGTCCACTCATTCTGCTGTTCCTTGAAATTCTTGTAGCCCTCGGCTGCCTGTTCGAGCGGCAAGCGGTGGCTGATCAGGAACGTGGTATCGAGCGTGCCATCCTCGATCTTCTCGAGCAGCTGCTTGGTATATTTCTGGACATGGGTCTGGCCGCCGCGGACCTGCAGGCCCTTCTCCATCATCGCCCCGAGCGGCCACTTGTCGGTCATCCCGCCATAGACGCCCGGGATCGAGACCTTGCCGCCGAACCGGACCGCGAGAATTGCTTGCTTCAGCGCGCTCGCGCGGTCGGCGCCTATGCCGACCTTCTGCTTCACGACGTCGAACATGTTGTCGATCGCGAAGCCGTGCGATTCCATGCCGACCGCGTCGATCACCGCATCCACGCCGATCCCGCCGGACATTTCCATCAGGGCCTCGCGCACATCGGTCTCGCGGAAGTCGATGATCTCCGCGCCCAGCTGCTTCGCCAGCGCCAGGCGGTTCGGATAGTGGTCGATCGCGATTACCCTGGATGCGCCCATCACGATGGCCGACTGGATCGCGAACAATCCGACCGGGCCGCAGCCCCACACCGCGACGGTATCGTCAGGCTGGATGTCGGCATTTTCCGCCGCCATCCAGCCGGTCGGGAGGATGTCCGAGAGGAACAGTACCTTGTCGTCCTCCAAATGGTCGGGAACGACGATCGGGCCGACATCGGAAAAGGGCACTCGGGCGTATTCCGCCTGTCCGCCGGAATAGCCGCCGGTCAGGTGCGAATAGCCGAACAGCGCGGCCATCGGCTGGCCGTAGAGCGTCGCCGACATATCCTGCTTTTCAGCCGGGTTGGAATTGTCGCAGGCGGAATATTGCTGCTGCTTGCAATGGAAACAGCCGCCGCAGCTGATCGTGAAAGGCACGACGACGCGCTGCCCTTTCTTCAGATCGCTCGCAGACCCCGTCTCGACGACTTCGCCCATGAATTCATGGCCCAGCACATCGCCCGGCGCCACGCCGGGAATGACGCCATCATAAAGGTGAAGGTCGGACCCGCAGATGGCCGTGCTGGTGATCTTGATGATCGCATCGCGGGGATTGATGATTTCCGGATCGCTGACCGTGTCCACGCGAACGTCGTTGGTTCCATGCCAGGTAAGTGCTCGCATCATCCGTTCTCCTGCTTGGCTGCACGGGTTTCGTCCCGCGTTCGCGCCGAAGTCGCTATTTCCCCGGTTTCCATGAGCATCTTGAAACGCTTCAGATCATGCCGGGCCTGGACCTGCGGCTCGCGCAGGAACAGCTTCGCCACCGCTCGGCCGAGCGCGCCTGCGGGCGGGTCGTAGGCCATCACTAGGCTGACCCTGGTTCCGCGCTCGCCCGGAGCATCCTCGAAGCGCACCTCGCCGCTGGTCTCGATCTCGGAATCCTCGACCGAGCGCCAGGCGATCAGCTCGTCCTGCTTCTTGCTGGCGATTTCGGTTTTCACCGCGACCGTCTGGCCTGCGGGGGCCTTGATCCGCCAGGTCGACACCCCGTCTGCGCCGGCTTCAATCGCTTCCACATTCTCCATGAATTGCGGCAGGTTGGAGAAGTCCGACCAGAATGCGAACAATTCGGCTCGCGGCTTGCGGATGGTTACCGATCGTCCGACCTGCGCGTTGTCGCCTTCAGGCTGGCGTTTGGTATGGTTGGCGGCATCGTCATATCCACGATTTTGGTGCCTGTTGGACAGGAACGCTCCGAATGCGATCGCTCCGGCAGTTAGAACGACGCCGCCCAATCCGGCGCCGATTTTGGAATTTTGAGACATAGATTTTCTCCGCGACATGATGACGCAGCGAATTCCCGCTCAAACAGTTCCGGACATTTACGGCGAGGCGTTGGTGGGTTGGGGTCAATCCTACCGAGGCACTCTTCAGCGGCGTTCAGGGCCGGATCTAGCTATTTGAAAGCGCAAGCTTAGCCCATCATCTTCTCGGCTTCAGCAAACGTCACCATACGCTGCTGTTCCTCATCCCACAGAGCCAGACGGAACGCGCTGAGCGATTCCCATGCCGTGTAGCGGTTGAGATCGCGTAGAGCCGGATGCGCCTTCAGGACTTCGGGCAGGCGGTGGAACGGTATCGTGCTCGAAAGGTGGTGCACGTGGTGGATGCCGATATTGCCGGTAAACCAGCGCAGAACCGGCTGCAGATCTAAATGTGTGCTGCCCATCAGGGCGGCTTCGGCGAAGGACCAGTCGGATTTGCTTTCCCAGTATGCGTGGGGGAACTGGTGCTGGATGTAGAACAGCCACACTCCCATGCTCGCGGCAAAGAGCAGAGTCGGCAGAAATACTGCCAGCGTCACTCCGAAGCCGACTAACCATATTGGCACGGCTAGGATTGCGAGAGTGGCAAGGTTCGTGCCCAGCGCGCTGATCCAGAACTTCCAGCCCTCTTTCATTAACCCCACTGGCAGACGGTGCCGCAGCAGAAAGAGGTAGGCGGGGCCGAAGCCAAGCAAGGTCAACGGGTGGCGGTATAGGCGATATCCGAGCCGCTGGGTCCTCGATCTCTCACAATACTCGCGCACCGTCAGCGTATCGACATCGCCAAAGCCGCGCTTGTCGAGATTGCCGGTCATGGCGTGATGACGCGCGTGACTGAGGCTCCAGCAATCATAGGGCGTGAGCGTGAAGACGCCCAGCATCCGCCCGAACCAGTCATTACTCCGCCGCTCCCGCAGGAAGGATCCGTGGCCGCAATCGTGCTGGATAATGAAGAGGCGCAGTAGGAACAGTCCGGCGAGCGGAGTAAGCGCGAGAGCGAGCAGGTAACCCGCGTCCGCGGCTGCGATAATCGCGGCGAACAGTCCAAGAAAGGGGATCAGCGTGATGCCAAGCTCCCACAGGCTGCGCCCCGGTTGTGGATCGCGGAACACCTGAAGGTCGCGCATCAACTGACGAGGGTCGGGCATGGCGGGGCGGACGATTGCCGAGGCCGCCTCAGAACGGGAAACACTCACTCGCGATCCGCTAATGTGGCATGGCACGATTGTCACGCAGGATCGACTGTGCTCGGAAATGCTGGCGACTTTCCGTATGTCCCGCGCCAAAAGCGGACTGTCCACTAACGGCCCCGAACTCGCCACGATATGGCAGCTAAACTACCGGCGCCCGAAACCAAGCCGGTCAGACGATTCATACGTCGGATTGGTTCACGGGAATTCTGGTCACTTTCACTGGCCGGGAAATGGGATGACATTGGCGCTATCAAGAAAGGTCGCCATACCTTCATCAGCGACTACCTGCTCGAACGCCCTGAATGCCGCGTCATCATCTGCGAACTGGTCATCCCAAACGATCGAGGTACCCTTCTCATTGACGACTTCGAGGGTCCATTGACCTTCGTCCTCCAGACGAAAAATGTTCACCTCGACAGAAACCCCATCTTTCGATTGGCTACCCGATAGGCCGGAAGTGACAAGGTTAGGGTCGCGTTTGCTCATATACTGCTGGATATTGCAGAAGGGCATCCGTGTAAATCGCATCGACGCCGCACAAATGACCGGCGAATTTTTCCGGCAATGTGGCGGGGCATGTCTGGTGTAAAATAAGAGAGGCTACTGGCCGAGGCAGAAACCCAACGGACCGTCAGCTTTGCCCTGTCCGGAGCTTCACAGCCGACATTCCGGAAACGGCCCCAAGGCAGTCATGCAACTGCGCCTCTGAAGAGAGATCAGGGCCTCCGCAGAGAAATTTCCCAGTGATTTGAGTGCCCATTTTTGTCAACTATGGGGCACCATTTTTCGGGATTGGCGGGAAACTGCGAATTGTTGGCACCCCCATAGAAGTCTCCTGAGAACTGGCGCCTCAAATGCTGCCGAGGTGGCAGCGACGCGTCCGTTTTTTTGCCCGAAGTCCGGCAATCCAATTTGTCGCGGCGTTATGCCAAGATCCTCACAGAACCTGGGAGTGAGCCGCGAAATCTGTCTTCGCGATTTTGGCCCAAACGATTGAACCGATCTTCGGACCGTTAGGGGCTTGAGCAAGATCTCGGGGCGGTATTGCGTTTGTAGCCTGGGAGAGCCGGCCTGTTCGATCGTGAAGGTCAGGGCCTTCCTTGTAGCGGCGGCAATGCGCCGATCAGACCGTCGGGACGGGCTGCAGCCAGCATGCGCTTGTAGGCGGGGCGATCCTGGATCTTTTCTCTCCAGGCGGCCAAGTTCGGGAACTGGGAAATATCGATGACTTTGGTCGAGTCCGCGAAGTTGAGCGGGAACAGCATCATGATGTCGGCTGCGGAAAACTCCGCTCCCCCGAAATAGGGATGCCGGCTGAGAAACTCCTCCGCGAACCGGACGGTATCCTCCGCGTCGACCAGCGGGCTGGGCGTCGTGGTGGGGCGGATCATCTCGACGCGGTAATCGGCGATCACCCGCGATGCGAATGATCCTTCGGCGTAATGCATCCATTGCAGGTAATAGGGATAGTCGGGCGAATGGGTCGCCGGTTGCAGCCGGCCGGCGCCATGGCGAGCGAGCAGCATTTCGATGATCGCGCCGGATTCGACGACGACCTGATCGCCATACTGGATCGTTGGGGCGACCGGCATCAACGGGCTGATCGCGCGTATCTGCGCCATCGAGCCTCGCAGATCGCCGCGCTTGTATTCGAGCGTGTAGGGCAGGCCCAGTTCCTCGCACAGCCAGACCAGCCGCTCCGATCGCCGGCCTTCCAGGTGATAGATTTTCAGCTCGGGCATCGTCTGCGCCGCCTGCTGGGGTGCTTGTGCCTGGGTGGCCGATGCGGCGCTGGCAGGGGCCATGGACGCCGCCAGCAGAGCAGCGGCGGTGATGGCGATACGGCTGGCAGCGATATTGGTTCGGGTGGCATGCATGAAGGTAACCATCGGAAATCTCCTGGGAAGTAAAACGCTCGACCGGACGGACGGCAGGGGTGCTTGCATTGGTTGAAACCGCGGCTGCGCGGTCAGAGGCGGATATCCAGGCTGATGCTGATGCGCCGCACCGAGTCCGGGCTGAAATACTGGACGTATCCCCCGGGGTTCAGCGCGGTCGAAGGCGAGGGTGCGATCATCGCGGCGAAGCGTTTGTCGAGCAGGTTGCTGCCATGCAGCGCCAGGCTCCACCGGCCGTCTCGGTCCTCGATCGCCACGCGGCCACCCAGCAGTCCGTACGCCTCCTGAATGGTCCCCGGATCGCCGCTCGGTGCGAAGTTGATATCGCTCTGCCAGTTCCAGTTTGCCTGCAAGGCCAGCCGCAGGGAGTTGCTGACCTCGCGTTCGTAGACAGCGCTGGTGCCGAAGACCCATTTCGCGACTGCGGAGAGCGGCAGCCCGGCGGCGTTGAAAAACCCGTCGATAGAGTTGGGATTGGCGGGCGGCGCGGTGCAGGGGCCGCCCTCGGCCACCTTGGGCTGGCCGAAATAGCACTGAACGCCATTGAAATCCTCGTACCGTGCATCGGTGTAGGCGCCCCCTGCGGTGACCGTGAGGTCCGGCGTCGGGCGCGCGAGGAGGTTGAGTTCGGCGCCCTTGATCCTGATCTCGCCGGCATTGGTGATGCGGGACGAATAGGTCGCGCTCGACAGATCGGAAACCTGCGCCTGAAAGTCCCGCACCACGGTATGATAGAGAGCGAGATTAGCGACCAGGTGACGATCGAAGAATGCTGACTTGATCCCCAGTTCGTAGCTGGTGGGTATCTCGGGCTCGATCCGCTGATCCGCGGTCGCCGATGCGGCGCTCAGGCCGCTGAAACCGGGCCCCTTGTATCCGCGCGAGACGGTCGCGTATCCCATGATGTCGTCGGTGAAGTCGTAGCGTGGACCGATCCGCCATGAGAAATTGTCGGCAGCGACCTTCTGCTCGAGCTGGACGGCCACCGCGCCGGGGATCGGCCGCGCACCGGGAGTCGGATCGCGGCGGTAATTCAGCTCGCCATTGTCCCGGGTCACGCGGGCGCCGGCGATGAGGTCGAGCCGCGGGGTGATGTGCCACGTGCCCTGGCCGAATGCCGCCACGCTGGTCGTGTCGACGTCGTTATAGGTCGTCGTCTCGAACACGGTGCCGAGCGGCGCGCCGGGCACGACAGGAATGACCGTGCCACGCGAGGCGGGGACGATCCAGTTCAGCTGGCCGCGTTGGCGGATAAGCGAAGAGGCTTTGGAGCTGTAGAAATACAGCCCGGCTACATAGTCGAACGTATCGCTCGGGGGCGAGGTGATCCGAAGTTCCTGAGTGAACCATTTGGTTTCGTTGGCTCCCCCGTTCGAATCGATATAGTTCACCGTGGTCATGTCGCCATCATAGGAGTTCTCGCCTTTGGCCTGCCGCAGAGCGGTGATCGACGTGAGCGTATGCTGTCCGAGGGCGTAATCGATCTGGATCGAGGCACCCTGGGTGGAACTGCTGCCGATGGCGTCGCCGCCTGCCGCGATCTCGAGATTATCGGGGCCAGCCACGATGCCGTATTGGGCATTGATCACCGCAGGCGCGTATCCGGGGGCGACGGTTCGATAGCTCGACGAGCAGCAGAACGCATCGTTCTCGGTGCGATCGGCAGCGAAATAGACCGTCAGATCGGCGGTGGGCTCCCAGAGGTATTTGAGCGCCAGGCCGGTGACATCCTGGGGATCGGTGTCGATGCCTCCCTTCGCGAGATTGCGGATGAGCCCGTCGCGGCGGTTGTGCGTGGCGACGATCCGCAACGCTGAATCGTCGGTTACGGCTATGTTGCCGATGCCCCGAAAGATGCGTTCGCCCCGGTTTCCGACCTGCAGGCGGACCTCGGCGGAATTCTCGTTCAGGAATGGCCGCTTCGTGATGAAATGGATCAGACCCGCCGAGGCGTTCTTGCCGAACAGCATGCCCTGCGGACCGCGCAGGATTTCGACCCGCTCGATGTCCGCCAGGGTCGACAGGCTCGAAGGAACGGCGAACACGACCCCGTCCACGACGGTCGATATGCTCTGCTCGATGCCGGCCGAGAAACTGCTCGTCCCGACACCTCGGATCGTCAGGCCCGATGCGCCGCTGCTGAGGCTTTGCTTGTAGCGCACGCTGGGATCGATGATCGACAGCTGCTGGGGCTGGGTGATGTTCAGTGCCTCAAGGGTTTCGCCCCTGACCGCCGTGATCGCCAGTGGAACGTTCTGGACATTCTCGCTCCGTTTCTGGGCGGTAACGACGATTTCTTCGAAGCCAACCGATGCCTGCCCGGCGTCTGGAGCGGCGTCCTGAGCGAGTGCCTGAGAAGTTGTCACGGGACCGATGACGATCGCGGCACACGCTAGAAGGCCGGCCCGGATACGCATTGAGGGCCTTTTACATGCAGGCATTTTTGACTTCCTCCCTGTCGGACCGCTTTGCGATCTCTTGCGATGGCAATTGCCCCGCCGTTCATGGCGGCGCGCAACGCAGCGCGGGAATCTCGCGCGCATCCGTCCCGTCTTCTCGAACGGAATCGCTGCTCTGCGCTCGTTCCCTTACTGCGCTAATAGGGGGTGACGTTACCGTCACTTGTGGAGGCGGGCAACCCCATTTTTATGAGGTTCGGGCAATAGGCGTGGGTCGGCCTATCGGCCTTCGCTGCGTCCGGGGTTGCACCCCACGGCAGCGGCTCGGGATGCGAGCCGCGATAAGCGGCCGGAATCGCTGGTGGGCTGCTCTCTATGGGCCCGGTCGAACGTGTCGCCGAGAAGCAACGAAGGCCGCGGACCCCGCGTCGCGATCGCCACGTTGAAGGAGGAGGGATTCAGATGGAAGGCTGGCTCGAGCTAGGCGGACTGAGCGCCTGATTTAGGCTCGCCGTACTCGCTCCGAAGCGCCTTTGCAGCGGCTTGCATCCCGATCGCGATCGTGTCGATAACCGCCTCGTCGTCTTCCCCGTTGCGCGCCGCCAGCGCGCCCGCGGCTCCCGCGACCAGGAACCAGGCGAAATGTTCTGCCCGTCGGCGCGGCAATCCATACGCTTTCTGAATCCCGTCGGCCCATCCCTTCACGTTCGCCCGCTGGCCGGCTTTTGCCCGGGCTGCCAGCGGACCATTGTCGCTGATCAGGCGGGTGAACAGTTCGCCACGCTCGTCCGCGCGCCGAAACCACAGCTTGCACGCACCCCTGATCCAGTCGTCGAAACTCGGATCGCTGGGAAGTTCGTCCTCCAGTCGGTCTACGTAGATCTGGTTCTCGCGGTCGTACAACGCCGCCAGCAGGTCATCGCGACCCGTGAAATAGCGATAGCCGAGGGATTTGGCGACGCCCAGCTTTTGCGCGACGCCTTCCATCGTGACCGCAAAGACGCCCTGGTCGATGACCATCTCGGCTGCAGCGTCGAGAAAACGAGCTTTGCGCTCCGATCCTGTCATCCGTGTTTGCTTCATCGGGAAACCTCGTTGAACGTCCGTCGCCATTCCCACGGATTCGGGGGAATGTCGAAAGTATTTTTCGCTACAGGCTTTACTGCAAGCTGTCGCCAGTCGGCCGGGGCCGATCTTCACGAAGAGTCAGTCATGCGGCTGACCCCCCACAAATTTGCTAACCTTACCTTAGAAGGCAGGCGAGCGATGCGGCAGCTTGCGGTCTTCGGGTCTGGTTCCCTGTGATGCGCTGAGTTGTGCCGGCCCCGATCGCCTCGATCCTGGGCATGGCATTCTTCAACCGAGCGTTTCGGGCGGCGAGAAGTCGCCCTCGGAGACGCCGGCCCGGCCATTCCTTTCTCAATAATTCACCTCCCGCGCAGGGGGTCGGTTCACCGACCCGGCAAAGGATCAATAACGAGGCTGCGGAGTGCGCCGTCATGGTCGCAGCCGTGAAATTTCCCAATGATCTGAGTGCCCATCTTTGTCGTCTATCGGGCACCATTTTTCAGGGATGGCGGAAAACCGCCGATTTTGCGCACCCCCAAAGACGACTGCTGAGAACTTTTGGGCTGAATGGGCGGAGCAAATGGCCGCTTTGCGCCCTCATTTCGGCCGTTTAGGCTGTAGCCCGTGTGGCCTGGAAGCTGCCGTTCGTTCAAAGACGAATGTATGGCAATTACGGTCCAAGCGGCGACATCTGGTGCCTGATCTCGTCGCACAATCTCGGCCCACGAGACCGACGATGCCATCCCACACCTAAACGCGGCCACGCAGCAGCGCCCGACTCGGAACGCCGCTCATCTTCGCAACCCAGATGACGACCTTTCGCATTTTGTGGCGACCTTTAAAAAAGCCGCTTCATGTTCGCAGTTGCGAAATGCCATTTTGCAGGGCACAACCGCTTGATGCGCATCGCGATCGTGGATGAAAGCGCGGCGCGCGCTTCCGTAATCGAAGACGGTCTTCGCGATCACGGCGATGCGCAATTGTTCGTCATAACCGAACGAGCCGGCTTGATGGCGCGATTGCAGGACGTCGATCCGGATGTTGTGCTGATCGATCTTGCAAACCCTTCACGTGACGTTCTGGAAGAATATTTCGCGGTCAGCCGTGCGCTATCCCGGCCAATTGCGATGTTTGTCGACGAGAGCGACGACGAGGCCATTGCGCAGTCGGTCGATGCGGGCGTGTCCGCTTATGTGGTCGATGGCTTTGCGCCGCACCGGGTTCGCGCCATCGTCGATCTCGCGGTACGCCGTTTCTACGCCTATTCACGACTGCAGGACGAACTGAACGAGGCGAAGGGCAAGCTGGCGGAACGGGAGACGATCGATCGCGCCAAGCGCCTGCTGATGCAGAGCCGCGGCATCGGCGAGCCCGAGGCATATGGCGAATTGCGACGCAAGGCGATGGAATCGGGTAAGCGCATTGCGGCGATAGCCGAGGCGGTTGTAACTGCGCATGATCTGATGGAGGGCAAGTGAGCGAGCATCTGACAATCGGTTTTCTGCCTCTGATGGACGCCTGCCTGCCGATCCTCGCGCAGGAACATGGCTTCGCTCGCGAGGAAGGGCTGGAGCTGTCTTTCCAGCGCGACAAGAGCTGGGCAACCGTGCTCGACCACCTTTTGTATGGCCACGTCGATGCCTCTCACCTGCTCGCCCCCTTGGCCATTGCAACGACGCTGGGTGTCGGTCGCCCGGCACAGCCACTGTGCGCCCCTTTCGCGCTTGGGCTGAACGGAAACGCCATCACAGTATCAAACGAACTGGCAGCTCAGATCACCACGCCCGGTTTGCTCGGCGATCCGGCCGAAATTGGCGCGCGGCTGAAGCCCATCGCGCTGGCCCGCAAGACAGAGGGACGCCCACTGCGCTTCGCCAAGACTCATCGGTATTCATGCCATAATTATATGCAGCGATACTGGCTCGCAGGATGCGGCATCCGGCCAGGGGAGGACGTCGAGATGACCGTGGTGCCTCCGCCCTTCATGTCGGACGCGCTCGCGGCAGGTGAGATCGACGGATACTGCGTCGCCGACCCGTGGGACAGCATGGCGGTGGATGCGGGGCATGGCACGATCATTCTCGCGACCAGCCAGATCTGGCGACGAGGAACGGAAAAGGTTCTCGCCGTGCGCCGTCCGCATCTGGAGTCGAAGCGCGACGTATTCGAGGCTCTGATCAGGGCGATGCGCAAGGCTGCGGCGCAATCTGTCGATCCCGAGGCCTTTCGTGAAAACGCGGCCATCCTCGCCCGAGACGAGTATATTGGCGTCGACAAGGCCATATTGCTACGGTCGATCAGCGAGAACCTGGTGCTGTCGAACGGGAAGCCGCCGGTCCACTTCCCCGACTTCATGTTTCAGTATGGCGAAGCCGCCAATTTTCCGTGGATGAGTCATGGGGGCTGGCTCTACACCCAGATGGCACGCTGGGGTCAAACGCAGTTTTCCGATGCCAATTACGAGGCGGCTTGCGGTGTCTTCAGGCCGGACGTCTATCGTTCGGCGCTGCGAGAAACCGGCGATGTTCTGCCCGGAGCAAATTCCAAGGTCGAGGGCAGCCTCGACCGGATAATGCCCGTGACAACCGAGCAGGGCGAGATGGTTCTGAGCGACAACCGCTTCTTCGATGGGCACACGTTCGATCCCGACCGACCACGAGACTATCTCTCCGCCTTCCGCTTTTGAGCGCGATAGACTGATTCCGCGCAACCCTATTGCGCTGCGACATCGAATCGCGTAATAACATGGCCGCTTCGAAGGCGCGTCCAAAGAGGGATGCATTTCCGCTTTCGCAGCAAACCTTTGAAAATGCGTGGCAATGGCGCCGCCCCGACCGATCCGTTCCGGATCGTCTCGTGGCGGCTTTTTTGCGTGCGTGTCCGGGGCTTGAAGAACCCGGCGAAGGATCAGGGAGGGACTGTCCGAACGGCGAGCAATCGGGAGGCGGTTTCGATGAGACGAAGTTTGTTGAGTTTGGGAAGTTTAGCTGCGGTCGCGGCGGCGAGCCCAGCGCTGGCGCAGGAAAGCCCCCTCGGCCCGGTCGAGGTTGCGGACGGCGTGACGCTGGATCCCATGGTGGCCGCGCGGCTGCGTTATGAAACGGTGGACCGGGATGACGGACTGGACGAGGCGGAGGCATTGACCATGCGCCTTCGCGCCGGGGCGGAATTGAGGGCCGGGATAGTCTCGCTGCTGGCCGAGGGCGAAGGCACGCTCGCGCTGGCCGACGACTACAACGACACCCTGCCATTCAACGGCATCGAGCCGTTTCCGGTGGTGGCGGATCCGGAGAATCTCGAGCTCAATCGGCTGCAGCTTTCGGTCATGCAGGATGGCACTGGCGCGACGATCGGGCGTCAGCGCATCATCCTCGACAATGCCCGTTTCGTCGGAAATGTCGGGTGGCGCCAGAACGAGCAGACCTTCGACGCCATTCGCGGTCAGGCGAGCTTCGGTCCCGTAGCGCTCGATGCAACTTATGCGATCAGCCAGCGCACGATTTTCGGTGTCGACAGCCCTGCCGAGCATTTCGACGGCGACTTCATCTTCCTGAATGGCGGGGCAGAGATCGCGGGCGTGGACGCAAAGGCTTTCGCCTATTTGATCGACTACAACGGTCGCCTGGCATTCTCCAGCCAGACCTATGGCCTGCGCGCGGCAGCGACAATCGACCTACCAGGCCTTTTTGCTCTGAACGCGGAGGCCAGTGTTGCCACCCAGTCGGATTACGGTGCCAATCCGATCGATTATTCCGCGTCCTACTATAGCGCCAAGCTTGGAGCCACGGTGGCGGGATTCGGTCTTACCGCCGGCTACGAAGAGCTGGGCAGCGACGATGGCATCGCCGCGTTCCAGACGCCGATGGCGACGCTTCATGCCTTCAATGGCTGGGCCGACATCTTCCTGACGACGCCCGCTTTCGGCGTGCGCGATTACTATGTGACCGTTGGGCGCAGCTTTGGAGGGATCCGCCTGCTGCCCGGCCTCAATGCGAATGTCACCTACCACCAGTTCGACAGCGACTTCGGCAACCTGGACCTCGGTTCCGAATGGGATGCTTCGCTCGGTTTCAAGGCCGGGCCGGTCTCGTTGCTGGTGAAATACGCGAATTACCGGGCCGATGCGTTCGCGGTCGATACCGAGAAATTCTGGCTCCAGGCCGAAATCAATTTCTGACGAAGGAGGGTTCTTGTCATGTCCTATCTTGCACCAAGTGAATTCGTACCAAAGCTGATCGACGCGGGCGAAGCGAAGATCATGATGTCCACCAAGGACACGCTGATCCGCGCTTTCATGGCGGGGGCGACTCTAGCTCTTGCCGCGGCCTTTGCCGTGACGATCAACGTGCAGACGGGCCAGCCGCTGGCCGGCGCGATCCTGTTTCCCGTCGGCTTCTGCCTGCTATACTTGCTCGGATACGATCTGCTGACAGGTGTCTTCGTCCTGTGTCCTCTCGCCGTCTGGGATAAACGCCCAGGATGTAAATGGAGCGGGGTGTTCCGCAACTGGGGCCTGGTGTTCATCGGCAATTTTGCCGGTGCGCTGACCACCGCCGTCATGATGGCCGTATACTGGACCTACGGTTTCGCCGCAGAGGAAACCAACCCGGTCGGGCTTGTCTTCGCCACCATGGGTGAAGCCCGGACGGTGGGCTATGCCGAATACGGCGTGGCCGGTTTCGTCACCGTCTTCGTGCGTGCCATGCTGTGCAACTGGATGGTGTCCACCGGCGTAGTCGGCGCGACGATGTCCAGCACCGTCAGCGGCAAGGTCATCGCCATGTGGATGCCGATCATGCTGTTCTTCTACATGGTCTTCGAACACTCGATCGTAAACATGTTCCTGTTCCCTTCGGGCCTGATGATGGGCGGTGCGTTCAGCATCGGCGATTATCTGGTGTGGAACGAGATTCCGGTCGTTCTCGGCAATCTTGTCGGTGGACTGACCTTCACCGGCATGATGCTCTATTCGACACACTACCGCACCTCCAAGAGCCGCAAGGCGGACCTGAAGATTGCCGCCTGAGGCAATCCCGATCACCAGCGTGGCGGGGCACGGCGACAGGCCGCGCCTTGCCATCGCGCTGGGCCAGTATTCTTCCGCCGGGCGAAAGGCGGAGAACCAGGATTTTTATGGCTCGCTCCAGCCGGACGGGCCGGAGCTCGAACTCAAGGGCATTGCCTGCTGCATCGCCGACGGGATCAGCACCAGCATTCGCGGGGCCGAAGCGGCGGAGATCGCCTGCAAAGGCTTCCTCACCGATTACTACTGCACACCCGACGGCTGGTCCGTGCGCCGGTCGGGCGAGACTGTCATAACCGCCGCCAACAGCTGGATGCACGCCCAGAATGCCGCCGTGCGCCCCCGCGAAGAAGGCGAGGATCGCGAACGCGCCGGGCTGATCTGCACGCTGAGCGCTTTGGTCCTGAAATCCCGGGTCGCGCACGTCTTTCACGTTGGCGACAGCCAGGTTGCTCGCATCGTTGGGGATCGCCTTCAGGTGCTAACCAGTGCGCACCGGGTCGAACTGGGCGGTGGGCGAAGCTATCTCGGCCGCGCGATGGGCGCGAACCAGTCGCTGGCGGTCGACTACGCGCAGGTCCACGCCGCGCCCGGCGACGTTTTTCTGCTGACGACCGACGGCGTTCACGAGTGCGTGCCCGAACGCGCGCTGGTCGATGTCGTGCAAGCCGCCGCAACGCTGGATGATGCTGCGAACGAGATTGCCCGTCTGGCATTGACTGCGGGTAGCGTAGACAATCTGACGGTGCAGGTCGTCCGCGTCGAAAGCCTGCCCGCTGGCGAAGTGGAAGACCTGCTCGGCCTCGAACTCAAGCTTCCGCCTGCACCGGTGCTCCATGAAGGCCAGAGCTTCGATGGCTACCGGGTGATCGAACGTCTGCATGCAGGCAGTCGCAGCCGCGTCTATCGTGTGCGTGACGAGAGCACGGGTAACGAGTTCGCGCTGAAAGTGCTTTCCAGCGAGCGAGCGGGTGATCCCGAGGCCGTGGCTGGCCTCCTGCTCGAAGAGTGGGTCGCGCGCCGCCTTGCTCACCCGAATTTGCTGCCTGCAGGCCCGGCAAGCGGCCCGCGTAGCCACGCCTATTGTCTAATGGCATTGGCGAACGGGGAAAGCCTGCATCGCCGCATAGCCCAACAGGCCCCGTTCGATCTTCAGCACGTCCGGCAAGTCGTGCGCCAGCTGTCGATGGGGCTGGAAGCGATGCATCGACGCGGCGTGCTGCACCGCGACCTGCGCCCGCACAATGTCATGGTCGACGCCGATAACCACGCGACCATCATCGATTTCGGATCGGCGCAGGTTGCAGGCCTCGACGAGCTGGCCCCGCGCGCCTTCGAGGACGCGGCGTTCGCCGGGACCATGCAATACAGCGCGCCCGAAGTCTTTCTGGGCCAGCCCGCAAGGCCTGCCAGCGATGTCTTTTCGCTCGGCGTCATTGCCTACCAGATGGCGACCGGCGACCTGCCCTACGGACCGCGCGTGTCCGCTGCACGCACTCCTGCCGCGCAGAAGAAGCTCGCTTACGTGCCGGCGTCGGAGCGCAATCCCGACATTCCCCCCTGGTTCGATGGCGCGCTGGCCAAGGCGCTCGCGGTCGATCCGCGCTACAGATACGCGACCCCTGCCGAGCTGGTGCAGGATTTAGCCAATCCCAATCATTCGCTGCCGTCGGTTGGGTCGACGCCCCTGTTCGCGCGCGGCTCGGCCCACTTCTGGCGCGCGGTGGCGCTGGTTCTGGCCGCCGCGCTGATCGCCTCGCTCTGGTTCCACCTGATCTAAAGGAGATTTTTTAATGCTGACCAAATCCGAAGTCATCACCCTGATCCGCGCCGCTAAGCGCGAAAAGAAAATTGGCTGGTCGGAGATTGCCGCCGCCGCCGGGGGAAGCGAAATTTTCGTCGCCTCGGCCTGCCTCGGGATGAACAGCCTTTCCGAAGATGCGTCGCGCAAGGTGGTCGACCTTCTTGGACTGCCGGACGAGGCGGCAGTGGTCTTGGCCGAATATCCCACCAAGCAGTTCGAGAAGACCGTACCGACCGACCCGTGCATCTACCGCTGGTACGAGATCACCGGCGTGTTCGGCGAGGCGTTCAAGGAGGTGGTGCAGGAGAAGTTCGGCGACGGGATCATGAGCGCCATCGATTTCGACATGGCGGTCGAGCGCGTCGAGCACGAAAAGGGTGACCGTGTCCAGGTGGTCATGAGCGGCAAATTCCTGCCCTATAAGAGTTTCTGACGGTCGCAGGCGGACGGCGGCAACCTCATGTTGCAATGCGAAAGGGGCTTGCCGCCGGACGACCGAATCTGATACAAGGTGCTGGAGCTGATGGCTTGTCCAACGAAGGGCAAAGCAGCTTCCGGCTTACCGATGATTTTCACACAAGCGTGGCAACGGCGCCGCCAGTCCCCTTCCGGACCGGCGGCTTTTTTGCGTGCGTTCTTGGCAAGCGAAGGACAGGCGAAATGAACGCCCCGACATCATTCGAACCGCCCATTGGCGCTAGGGAAAGACTGGTCGTGATCGGCAACGGCATGGCCGGGTGCCGCGCAGTCGAAGAAGTGCTGGCCCGCGATGCGGGTCGCTTCGCTATCACCATCTTTGGCGCCGAACCGCGGGTCAATTACAACCGCATCATGCTCTCTCCCGTGCTGGCAGGCGAGAAGTCCTTCGACGAGATCGTCATCAACGGTCAGGACTGGTACGATGACAATGCCATCACGCTGATATCGGGCGACCCGGTCGACCATATCGACCGCGAGGCCAAAACCGTGGTCAGCCGCTCGGGTCGCGTCGAACCCTATGATCGCCTGCTTATCGCGACCGGATCCGATCCGTTCATCATCCCGGTGCCGGGTGCCGACTTCGATGGTGTGGTGACCTTCCGTGACCTGGACGATGTCGACACGATGGTCGCCGCGGCCGACAAGGGCGGAGATGCCGTGGTCATCGGCGGCGGATTGCTGGGGTTGGAGGCGGCGCACGGTCTTTCCCTGCGCGGCATGAAGGTCACGGTCGTCCACCTGATGCCGACGCTGATGGAGCGCCAGCTGGACGAGGCGGCAGGCTTCCTGCTGCGCCAGGAGCTGGAAAGCCGCGGCCAGACCATCCTCACCAGCGCGAACACGAAGGCCATCCACGGCGTCGATGGCAAGGTAGTCGGCGTGGAACTGGAAGACGGCACGCGGATCAAAGCGGACATCGTCGTCATGGCAGCCGGCATCCGACCCTCAACCGGCCTAGCCGCGAGGGCGGGACTCGACACCGAGCGCGGCATTCTGGTGGACGATCACATGGTCACGTCCGATCCCGACATCTTGGCGGTGGGGGAATGCGTGCAGCATCGCGGCCTGTGTTACGGGCTCGTCGCGCCCTTGTGGGAAATGTGCCGCGCGTTGGCCGACTATTTGACCGATCTGCCCACCGGCTATCTCGGCTCGGTCACCTCGACCAAGCTCAAGGTCAGCGGCATCGACCTTTTCTCTGCTGGCGACTTTGCCGGCGGCGAGGGTTGCGAAGACATCGTCATGCGCGATGCGAGCCGCGGCATCTACAAGCGCCTCGTAGTGAAGGACGACAAGCTCGTCGGCGCCGTCCTCTATGGCGATACCGCAGACGGAAACTGGTATTTCGACCTGCTGAAGCGAGAGGAGGATGTCTCGGATATCCGCACTGCGCTGATCTTCGGCCAGGCCTACGCATCGGGCGGGGCGCTCGCCGATCCCAACGCTGCCGTCGCCGCCCTGTCCGACGATGCGGAAATCTGCGGATGCAACGGTGTCAGCAAGGGGCAGGTCGTCTCCTGCATCGTCGATGACGGCGCGCACAGCCTCGATGCGGTCCGCAGCCAGTGCAAGGCTTCGGCCAGCTGCGGCAGCTGCACCAATCTGGTCGAAGGGCTGCTTGCCCTGACGCTCGGCGGCGAGGTCGAAAGCGGCCCGAAGACCATGTGCGCATGCACCAGCTTCAACCACGACGACGTGCGCCGTTTGATCGTGGAAAAGGACCTGAAGCTGATCCCGCAGGTGATGCAGGAACTGCACTGGACCACGCCCGACGGCTGCTCCAGCTGCCGCCCGGCGCTCAATTACTACCTCCTGTGTGCCTGGCCGGGCGAATACAAGGACGACGAGAAGAGCCGCTTCGTCAACGAGCGGCTGCACGCCAACATCCAGAAGGACGGCAGCTATTCAGTCGTGCCGCGATTCTTCGGTGGCATCACCAACCCGAAGGAATTGCGTGCGATCGCCGACGTGGTCGAAAAATACGATGCGCCCATGGTCAAGGTCACTGGCGGCCAGCGGCTCGACATTTTCGGGATCAGGAAAGAGGATCTGCCCGCCGTCTGGGCCGATCTCAACGCTGCCGGCATGGTTTCGGGCCACGCCTACGGCAAGGCGCTGCGCACGGTGAAGACCTGCGTGGGCAGTGAATGGTGTCGCTTCGGGACGCAGGATTCGACCGGGCTGGGCATCAAGCTGGAGCAGGCGACTTGGGGCAGCTACATGCCGCACAAGTTCAAGATGGCCGTCAGCGGCTGCCCGAGGAACTGTGCCGAAGCGACAATCAAGGATTTCGGCGTGGTCTGCGTCGATAGCGGCTACGAACTGCATGTCGGTGGGAACGGCGGGATCAAGGTTCGCGCAACTGACCTTCTCTGCAAGGTCGAGACCGAGGAGGAGGCGATGGAAATCTGCCTCGCCTTCATCCAGCTCTACCGCGAGGACGGGCACTATCTGGAACGCACCGCCCCGTGGCTGGAGCGTAAGGGGCTCGACTGGATCAAGGCTCAACTATTCGACGATCCGGACACCGTGCCGACCCTCGCGGCCCGCTTCCGCTTCTCGCAATCGCACTGGCAGGTCGATCCGTGGGAGCGGCGCGCCAAAGGCCAGAACGCCAAGTTGCACAGCCACCTGTCCATCGTCCCGCCCCTGCTGGAGACTGCATGATGAGCGTTTCGCAATCGGACTGGCTCGACATCGGGCCGACAGCACAGATCGATCCCGGCATGGCGGCGACCCTGCCGGTGGATGGCGGCGAGGAAATCGCCGTCTTCCATACGATCGGCGGCGAATTCTATGCGCTTGTCAACAAGTGTCCGCACAAACAAGGGCCGCTTAGCCAAGGCATCGTCCACGGCGACAGCGTGTCGTGCCCGCTGCACAACTGGAAGATCTCGCTAAAGAGTGGAAAGGCGCTGGGCGACGATGAAGGTTGCACGCCGACCATTCCTCTCAAGGTGGATGCCGGGCGGCTCTATCTGCTGCGCGAAGCCGTGATGCCCCGGGTGGGGCGCGCGGCATGAACGCGGCATTCGCAAGAGGGACGGTCTGGCTGGTGGGTGCGGGGCCTGGCGATCCGGACCTTCTCACGCGCAAGGCAGAGCGTCTTATCGCCGCCGCCGATATCGTCTTTCACGATGCGCTGGTTGGCCCGGGAGTCCTCGCGCTTGTCCCGCCTTCCGTCGAACTCGTATCGGTCGGAAAACGCTCGGGGCGTCACTCGAAGGACCAGCGCACGATCGATGCGCTGATCGTTGAGGCAGCTCTTGCCGGCAAGCGCGTGGTGCGGCTCAAAGGCGGCGATCCATCGATCTTCGGACGTTCCAACGAGGAACTTGAAGCTTGCCATGCGGCGGGCGTTCCGGTCCATATCTGTCCCGGCATCACTGCCGCCAGCGCCGCAGCAGCCGATCTCGGCCTGTCGCTCACGCTGCGGGGCACGGCGCGGCGGCTGACCTTCGTCACGGCGCACACGAAACGGGGCGAAGTGCCCGAAATCGACTGGGCAGCGCTTGCCGATCCGCAGGCCACGCTGGCCGTCTACATGGGCAAGGCTGCAGCGCCTTACGTGTCGGCGGGACTGATTGCCGCGGGCCAAGCAGCCGACACGCCGGTCGCGTTGGTCGAGAACGCGAGCTTACCGAAAGGCTCGCAGTTCCGAACTCGCTTGGACCTCCTGCCCATCGCAGCGAAGACCGCTCTCAGCGATGGGCCTGCTCTGATCTTGATCGGTGCCGCCGTTGCGGAGCCGAATGCAAGTTCGAGCTTAGAAACGAGAGAACGGCTTTCTAGAGAAGATATCAGTTCATTCGCCGCCCATTGATACTCGCAATGGGCGCACCATGCTCTGTCGACGTGAAAAGCACTCGACAGTACCCGTAGCGCTACAGATGCCGTCCGCTTTGCTGCATACATCTCCCATACCGGACAGTCCGGAAACGGCCCAAAAGCTGCCATTGGATCGCCAATCCACAGGCTTTTGAGTGCTCGGTGTAGCCATATCCAACCTGCTCAAAATGGCACAGCCGCCAATTGCATTTCACGCAACGGCAGCTTCGCGCGCTCATTTCGGACGTTCAAGCCCTCCCCGATGGTCGCTTGAAAGCGGACTTACCGCTTCGCTCTTGTAAGGAGCGCTGCGAACGTCCGATAATTGATGGGAACCGGATCTTCAGCTTCTCAACCAATTTCTTAGGAGCGCGCCAGTTTCGGTTGGCTGCTCAAGGGGAGGCAAGTGGCCGCACTGGCGAAAAACGTGCAGTGCCGATCCTTTGATAGCCTTTTGCATCATTACGGATTCGGAGACCGGTGTGAGTACGTCTTGTTCCCCCACCACGATTACTGTTGCGACGTCGATCATAGACAGAAGCGGGCGGCTGTCCGGGCGGTTCAGAATCGCCCGTTGCTGCCGAAGATAGGCTTCGCCGCCGACGCGTTCCGCCATCGCTTGCACAGTCAGGCCGACCGGGTCGGAGATCCGGTCCGGGTGGATAAGCTGCGGCAACAGACGTTGGGTTACTCCGACAAACCTTCCAAGCCGAAGTGAATTCAGGCCGTCCTTCCGCTCTTGGGCACGTTCGGGAGTATCCGGCGAAGCGCTGGTAGAGATTAACGCCAAACGTTCGACGCGCTCCGGCGCACGTCGCAAAATCTCGAAAGCAACGTAGCCGCCCATCGATAGCGCCGCGAGCGAGAACCGGTGTGGAGCGACCGACAGTATCCTCTCCGCCATATCTTCGACCGAATCGTCCAGCGTAAGATCAGGAACGGAAACCGCAGCAATGTCGGACAATTGCTCCACCTGTGCCCGCCACAAGGCCGCGTCGCACAGGAGGCCGGGCAGAAGCAGCAAGGGCGATAGAGATTGGGGCATCTCTTCCTCGTGCCACCTTAGTGCCTGTGCGTGCAAGCTATGTCCGCTCACGGCCCAAAACTAGACAAATCAGGATTGGCCAACAACTCCACAACCTTCGCTAGAGCGACCGATCAGGATTGCTCGGCTGAGTCCGCTGCAGAGCACTCGCAGACGAATGAGCTTCACGGATGATGACGAATGTCTTGAAACTCCGCACGCGTTCGTCGTTGGCGAAAAGCTTAAGAGCCGCATCGTCGTAGTGTTCCATGTCGCGCGCCACCATGCGGACGATCAAGTCGATCTCTCCCGTGACATTGGTGCAGTCGACCACCTGGGGGTGGTCCACGATCTTTGCCATCAGCTCGCGGATTGTCGGACCGTCCTCGCGGTCGAGCATTACGGTGACAATGACGGACAGGTTCCAGCCGAGCGTCCGCGGCTTCACGATCGCGACCTCGCCTTCGATCGCACCGATTTCGCGCAAGCGCCTGATACGGCGATAGCAGGCCGGCGCAGAAAGACCGACCGTCTCCGCAAGCACTGAGGCAGGCTGACGCGAATCGCGTTGTAGAAGTTCGAGCAGGTGCAGGTCGAAACGGTCGAGATCGGATTTTTCAGCGGACATCACTTACTCGATAAACTTTATCGCAAACGCTTCAACTTCGATCACGATTCAATCCGGCCGACGCTAAAATGAAGCGATGGAGAAACTCAGATCCCTACCTTCCGAAACCACGGAAAAATTCATGGCCTTAGGTGCGGTGCTGGTCGCGATGACCTGCATCAGTGGCGGAGCGACAATCGCCAAGCAGCTGTTCCCGTTATTGGGACCGTCCGGAGCCACGACATTGCGACTTGGCTTCGCGGCGGTCATCATGGCCTTGGTATTCCGGCCCTGGCGGCTTTCGCTGAAAGGCAATTGGCGAACATTGGGCATTTATGGGTTGTGCCTCGCGGGCATGAACCTTGCCCTGTATTCGGCGTTGCAATTCATACCTCTGGGTATTGCCATTGCCATCGAAGTCATCGGCCCCCTCGGCGTAGCCATCGCTTCCTCACGGAAGAAAGCCGACTTTGTCTGGATCGGACTGGCAGCAACCGGCCTGGCCATGCTCCTGCCCATACATTCGGCTGCCACTGCGCTGGACTACCGTGGCCTAATTCTTGCAGCATTGGCTGGCCTGTTCTGGGCTTGCTACATAATCACCGGCAAGCGGGCAGGAGAACAGCACGGACCCGCTGCGAGTGCGGCCGGCATGATCGTGGCTGCAATCGTCGCTGCGCCTATCGGCATCGCGCAATCGGGTCAGGACCTACTGCTTCCGGGTGTCCTTGTTCTCGGACTGGTTGTCGCGATTGTGTCCAGCGCAATTCCTTACAGCCTAGAGATGGTCGCTCTGAGCAAGCTGCCTTCGAACACCTTTGGCACGATGATGAGCGCGGAACCGGCAATCGGCGCATTGATCGGGATGCTCGTTCTTGGCGAAGTTCTCGGCATCACCCAGTGGGCGGCAATCGGCCTAATAGTTATGGCGTCGGTCGGAGTGGGGCTCAGCTCGAACCAGAAAAATCTTGAAGGGTCGTTGAAACTGGACAAGATTGGTCCGGGGCAGGCTCCTGTCTGACGCTGTTGTCGATGGCAGCTAAGATCGTGCACAGAGCCAATTCCAGACATTCCGCTACCGGCCGAATTGCTGCCATTCCTCCGCTCTTCCACAACCAATATCTGAGTGAGTGTAGGCATATCCAACCTGCTGATGGTTGGGCCGCCCGGCGCGGGCAAGAGCCTGCTGGCCAGCTGCCTGCCCGGCATCCTCCCGCCGCTGTCACCCGCCGAAGCGCTGGAAGTCAGCATGG
>Ga0315334_10000219_pt1 | contig 36569 bp, 21 predicted proteins | sample M150034915metaG_FD_205555 | JGI IMG/M metagenome (GOLD analysis project Ga0315334, IMG submission 205555) | Ammonia-oxidizing marine archaeal communities from Monterey Bay, California, United States - M1 500m 34915 | ecosystem: Environmental > Aquatic > Marine > Intertidal zone | place: USA... | reverse complement strand
TCCAGTCATCCGATTCTGTATTGCGTTTGTTATCCCAGATCATCCCGGAAGCGATCAGTTTGAAGGGTGCTGTTGATTCCTGTAAGCTTTTCCGCAGCCAATCCCACTGCCGATGACCTAGTAGCGTCTGTTTTTTAGCATCGACCGGTGAGGGCTCGGTTCTGGCAAACCAGCGCGTGTCCAGTAAGAAGACTTCGACCGGCCCCTGACGGAACTTTGTGTAAACCCCTTGGCCTTTTTCTCCGTATGCTTCATTTGCGCGATACTCTACAAACGCCTGCCGTGTATTTTCTTTGCCCGGCAAATTGCCATCGGAATCATTCCGGCCAAAATCATGATCATCCCAGGTACCCCACACAGGACGCTGCCGCATAAATTTCGATAATTCAGGAATCGACAGAAACTGACGATGTTTCTGGCGTGCTATCTGCAATACAGTGGAATCGATATAGGGTGTATCGCCTAATAGAACAAGCCCCTCAGCACCACGGTCTGCCATCTGTGTCCACAACGGCAGCGGGTCATTCTTGGCACACGATCCGAATGCCAGACAAATTTTTGATTTACTATCATCAGGCGGCGCGGTATTGAAGAAATAATCATCACCCGCGACTATCGTTTTTCCGTTGGACTGAATTTCATAGCGGTACCGCGTGGTAGGCTCTAAATCAGAAATCTCCCAAGTAACACAACGGTCGTTATCAGCAATAGCCAGGCTTGTTGCCTGCGTTACCTGCGCTCCTGATGTATCACGAACCGTCAGGCTATAGGTTCCCACTTCACTGGGTCGATACCATAGCATGGCCTGGCTGCTAGAGACATGTCCAACCATTGGGCCAACGGGAGCTTCTGCCTTGGTTTTTGCAGACACTGTACTTGCCGTTACAATTCCTGTTGCCACAGAAGCACTAAATGTTCGTCGGCTAATAGGATCCATCAACACACCCTCCACTAAAACATCCGTTCACTTTTGCTTGGATGCACAATTTTACCACACAACGATCTAAAATATGTCAAATGTGATCACAATCTGCATACTACATCAGTCCCTTAAGTTGATTCAATCAGGGTGGTTTGAACAGACCAGCAGAGTTCCCGCCATACCGTTGCCAAGCCACACTTAATGATTTAACTTAAACATAGCCATGTTTTGGCAGACGACACTTCGAACGAATCGCTTTCCATTTCTAGGGATGCCGCATGAAGATCACGATTGCCATTAAAACCACCATCACCGTTTTCCTGTGCATCTATACCTCTTTGACTGGCTTCGCTGCAGGTGCGGAGATTCCGTTCCGAGTAGATCATACCGCACCACTAGCTGGTACCGAGTCTGTCGTCAAAGATGCGGCAGATCATCTTCACTTACGAGTTGAATTCAACGGAATTGACGGAGACCGCGTGCCAGCCTTCCTTTACATTCCCAAGGATGAAAAGGAAAAGCACCCAACGGTATTTTTGCAGTACGGATCTGGCGGCAGTAAAAAAACTGACTACATAGTGCAAATCGGAAAACAATTTGTAGACAACGGTTTTGTCGTCCTAACAATCGACTCAGCCTTCCGAGGGGAACGTCGTCATCCCGATAAAAAAGATCCATTTGTTCTCAAACAAATGGACTATCGCCGTTTTGAACATTACTGTGCAGACTACAGTCGAGCCGTTGATTATCTGATGCAACGCAAAGAAGTCGACACAGAGCGTCTGGCTTTTGTCGGAATTAGCTGGGGAGCAATAACGGGCGTTACGTTTGTGGCACATGAACCGCGTATCAAAGTAATGGGTGCGCTTGTCGGTGGTGGTGGGTTTCCGGTGTTCTTTACAGGTCGTGAGTCTGACGACCCTGAAATCGCTAGGCCATCGTTAGACCCTGCCGACCATGTGGGGAAAATTGCCCCGCGGCCATTAGTAATGGTTAACGTCACTCTGGACCTACTTGTAGCACCCATGTTCGCTAAAGCATTACATGCCGCCGCTGGCAAAAACTCAAATGCTATCTGGTATGAAACTGATCACTATTTCAACGGTCAAGACCGAGCGAAGATAGTGCAGGAAGATGTGATAGATTTCTTGCTGGCGCATATGCCCACAAGTCGTCGCAAGCGTAACAAGCCGAAACGTCGACTCGCACAATGATTGCGTCGCTTAGTGACTGCTTTGGCTGAAGCTACGTTGGAAAAATTAACTAAAACCTACCAGACTCCATTTGGCGATCTATAATCTACGTAGTTGAAAAACCGGCTTTGCGCTGTCAAAATGGACTGGACTAAGGAAACTATCCTCAAATTACAAGCTTTCCCCACAGGGATTCCAGACATGAACGAAACAACCAATAACCAAAAACCTGTCAACGTCGCAATGGTCGGCTTAGGATTCGGAGCAGAATTTCTGCCCATTTATCAAGCGCACCCAAATGCCAATGTTGCTGCAATTTGCCGCCGCAATGAAGTGGAACTCAACAAAGTCGGCGATGCATTAGGAATTGAAAAGCGATACACGAAATTCGAAGACGTACTTGCGGATCCCACTGTTGATTTCGTCCATATCAATAGCCCAATCGATGATCATGCTTGGATGAGCATAGAAGCGTTAAAGGCTGGCAAGCATGTAATGTGCACCGTGCCGATGGCAACCACCATTGAAGAATGTGATCAAATCTGTAACCTCGTTGCCGAAACTGGGCTCAAGTACATGATGGCGGAAACTGTCGTCTATAGTCGCGAGTACCTCTATATCAAAGATCTCTACGCCCGCGGAGAACTCGGGAAAATCCAATACATGAAGGCCTCGCACCCTCAGGATATGGACGGTTGGCCAGCGTACTGGGAAGAAATGATTCCCATGCATTATGCAACACACGTCGTCAGCCCTATTCTCGGACTCGTTGATGGCAAAGCGGAATATGTCTCATGCTTTGGTTCTGGAACCGTACGAGATGACATCCGTGAAAAATCCGGTAGCCCGTTTGCTGTTGAATCATGCCATATCAAAATAGCCGACAGCGACGTCTCTGCTCAAATCTGGCGATTCCTGTACGACACCGCTCGACAATATCGTGAAAGTTTTGATGTCTATGGCACCAAAAAAAGCTTCGAATGGACACTAGTCGAAGGTGACGAACATGTACTTCACACTGCAAAAAAAGCCGAACATGAAATACCTGAACGTGTCAGCGTGCCGGATTTCGCACATTTACTTCCTGCCGAAATCCAAAAATTCACCCAAACAATCGAAGATGCCGATCATCTATCATTTGTGCAAGGTGGTGGTCACGGCGGATCGCACCCACATCTTGTCAACGAATTTGTCTCGGCCCTACTCGAAAATCGCGACCCGCTTCCAAATGCTGTGACCAGCGCCAATTGGACCTGCGTTGGAATCTGTGCCCATGAATCTGCAATGCAAGGCGGACAGGTCGTTAAACTGCCTGAATTCACCTTGTGCTAAACATCGTTCGCAGATTTCAATTTCAAGACCAAGTTGTCCGTTAACCATGCGTTTAAGATTTTCCTACGACGGAAGCCCATGATGTCTATTTTCAACCAATCGTTCGTCATCAAACGTAATTCATTAATCACGATTGCCGCCTCTGCTATCGGATTTGTTGTATTGATCGCAGATCCGGTCGCGGCAGAAGAATACGTACTGCACAACTTTAAACGGCAGCAGTTGACGGATGTTTATTACAGTGAAGGTGCCAGCGCCGGCGATATCAATGGTGATGGCAAAATGGACCTCGTACACGGACCATACTGGTTTGCCGGTCCAACGTTCGCCGAAAAAAAGGAAATCTATCCAGCATTAGCACAGCCACGCAAAGGTTACGCTAATAACTTCTTTCAGTGGATTTACGACTTTGACAATGATGGACACCAAGACATCTTGACCGTAGGCCTGCCCGGATCCCCTGCGATGCTCTATCACAACCCAGGCGTTGATGGCCTCGACAAGCCTTGGCCGAAAGCAGCGGTTATTAATGATATTGGTAACGAATCGCCACAATTCCTAGATATCAACGGTGACGATCGCCCTGAACTCATATGTAATCATGGCGGACATTTCGGCTATGCATCACCTGATTGGGAAAAACCGTTGTCGGCCTGGACGTTTTATTCAATCTCAGCGAAAGATGGTTTTAGCAGATTTACACATGGATTAGGCGTGGGAGACATCAATGGCGACAAGCGCCTTGACATCTTGTTTCGCGGCGGCTGGTTTGAACAACCAGAAAACACCAAAGAGAATCCTGCTTGGCAGTTACACGCAGCCAAATTTGCAGCCGGTGGTGCGGATATGTTTGCCTACGACGTTGACGGTGATGGTGACAATGACGTAATCACTAGCCTATCGGCTCATAACTATGGCCTCGCTTGGCATGAACAACTACAGGATGGTGGAAAGATAATTTTCCGACAACACCTGATTATGGGCGACCATCCTTCCCAAAACCGCTACGGACTAGTGTTCACGGAACCGCATGCCGTGAACCTTGCGGATATCGATGGAGACGGACTTAAAGACATTATTACTGGCAAGACCTATTGGTCTCATCATGCCCAAAGCCCGATGTGGGACGCGGGAGCAGTCGTTTATTGGTTTAAGTTAGAACGTACTAAAGAAGGCATCAACTGGGTGCCTCAATTAGCTGATGATGAATCAGGGATTGGACGACAACTAACGGTTGCTGACGTTAATGGCGATAAACTACTCGACTTCGTTGTCGGCGGAATGAAAGGGGCTCATGTTCTGCTGCACACTACGGAAACCGTAGACCTTGAAACATGGAAGGCGAGCCAACCCAAAAAATATATCGGGCCCAAAATCGGCGCTGTTGAAGGTGTGCAAACGTTGCGTGGACCGCTATCTCCAATTGACAAAAATACTAAAAAGGTCGCCGGAGCGTTAGAAGCTGAAGGACTCAAATTCACAACCACCGGTGGCACAGCTCGCAGCCAACCGATGGCAGAATTTAGTGGTGACTCGTGGAGCGGAGTTGATCATTTGTGGTGGACCGCTGCCCGGCCTGGTGACAAACTACATCTTGATGTCCCCACAGAAAAACCTGGCAAGTACCAACTAGAAATCGTCCTGACATGCGCCAAAGACTATGGCATCGTCCAGCTATCTTTAAACAACAAGCCACTCGGAAAACCAATCGATCTATACGAAATTGATGTCGTTACAACTGGTGTACTCACCTTTCCAACCGAAGAACTAAAGGCGGGAGTAAACACGGTAACCGTTGAAATACTCGGAGCAAATCCAGTTGCCATCAAAAACTATATGGCGGGCATCGACTATCTTCGCCTGATCTCTGCCGATGATACAGCACAACTTCACGGTGTGCTTCCGCAAAATGCTGCGGGTGAATCGCTCAATACCGACTTCGAACTCGGCACACTTAAGGATTGGGGCGCTGTCGGAAAAGCTTTTACCGAACAACCGATCAAAGGTGACACTGTTTTCCTCCGCCGGACGGATATGCACAGCAACCATCAAGGTAATTACTGGATTGGTGGATTTGAAAAAGTCGCCGATGAACCCCAGGGGACACTTACCTCAACGCCTTTCAAAGTCACTCATCGCTGGGCAACGTTTCTATCTAATGGTGGTAGCCACGCCGAAACACGAGTCGAACTTATTCACAAACCCAGCGGCGAAGTTATCTATCGCAGCACAGGAACGAATACGGAAAAGATGAGACAGGTGGCCGTGGATTTAATGGATGTCCAAGGGGCTGAAATCATGATACGACTCGTCGACGAACACTCCGGCGGTTGGGGACACCTCAATTTTGACAATTTTCGTTTTCATCAAAATCAACCCGCTCGCATGGGACCACCGCGAAAAATTCTGGTCGCGGACGACTACCCACACAGTGGCCTGACCGCCAAAGAAGCTGTCGCTGTAATGAAAATGCCAACGGGTTTCACCGCGACCGTTTGTGTGTCAGAACCCGACGTCAAACAACCTATCGCCATGGCCTTAGATGACCGAGGCCGCGTATGGATTGCGGAGGCATATGAATACCCGCAACGTGCTGCCGAAGGAAAAGGCCAAGATCAAATACTGGTATTTGAAGATTCCAATGGTGACGGCACCTTTGATAAGCGAACTGTATTTGCAACTGGCTTGAATCTAGTCAGTGGACTCGAAGTGGGATTTGGTGGCGTCTGGGTCGGTGCCGCACCTTATCTGCTGTTTATTCCCGATCGTGATGGCGACGACGTACCCGACAGTGAACCACAAGTGTTACTCGACGGCTGGGGATATCAAGATACGCATGAAACTCTCAATGCCTTTACTTGGGGTCCCGATGGGTGGTTATATGGATGTCACGGTGTATTTACACATTCGAATGTTGGCAAACCGGGCACACCTAACGATCAGCGCACAAAATTGAATGCAGGAATTTGGCGATATCACCCCGTACGACATGAATTTGATATTTTTGCACATGGCACAAGTAACCCTTGGGGCGTTGACTTTAACGACCACGGACAAGCATTTTGTACAGCCTGCGTGATTCCCCATTTGTATCACGTGATTCAAGGTGCACGCTATCAACGCCAAGCTGGACCACACTTCAATGCTTTTACCTACGACGATATTAAGACAATTGCTGACCACCGCCATTACCTCGGGGCAACTCCCCATAGCGGTAATAACCGCTCCGACGAGGCTGGGGGTGGACATGCACATGCTGGGGCGATGATCTATCTAGGCGGTGCGTGGCCTCAGGAATATCGCGGGCAAATTTTCATGAACAACATTCATGGGCAACGCATCAACATGGATACGTTACAACAAAACGGCTCTGGCTATGTCGGCAGCCACGGACCGGATTTTCTGCTTACTGGTGACCGCGCTTCTCAAATTTTGAATATGCGATACGGGCCGGATGGACAAGTCTATTTCATCGACTGGTATGACATGCAAGCGTGTCATCACCGAACTGCTGATATTCACGATCGCAGCAATGGGCGTCTCTACAAAATAACCTATGGGCCAAGCGTCAAAACCAAAGTCGATCTACAGACATTCAGCAATAGCGACTTGATTACGATGCTGCTCAACGATAATGATTGGTACGTACGCCATGCGCGACGTATTCTACAAGAACGTGCCGCCGTTGAACCTCTGACTGAATCCGAACTAAGTCAGCTCATTGAAATCGCCACAACCCATAAAGACGACACTCGGAAACTTCGCGCAATGTGGGCATTGCACGCTACCCGTGGCATTTCTAACGAGACCACCATGACGTTGCTTGCTGATGACAACGAGTACGTCCGCGGCTGGGCAATACAACTTGCGCTAGAAAACAATGACCAACCAACCGCTCTATTTCTATCAACAGTCACAAAACTTGCCGCCACGGATTCCTCACCGGTCGTACGCTTGTATATTGCCTCGACTCTCCAAAAAATTAACTTGGAACAGCGCTGGGATATTTTGACGGCGTTAGTTGCACATACGGCGGACAGCAAAGATCACAACCTACCGTTAATGTATTGGTATGCCGCCGAACCTTTGGCGTCAGTTGACCCCGAACGAGCACTTACATTCGGATTGTCCGCCGGTAAAACAATTCCGCTCGTACGAGATTACATGTTACGACGAATCGCGAGCTCGACCGGACCAGAATCACTTGCCGTTCTCATTAATGGCCTCAGCCAAGTAACCGACGTAAATCTGCAACTTACATTTTTGACGAGTATTCGAGCGGCACTTCAAGGGCAACGTCAAGTCGCCGCACCTGCGGGATGGGATCAAGCATTCCAACCGTTGTCAAAACATAAAGACATGCGAGTTCGAGTTCAAGCGATTGGCTTGAGCGTGACATTTGGCGATGAAAGTGCAAGGCAGGCATTTCGCAACATGGCCACGGCAGATCAAATCGAATTAGGTTTACGGCGGACAGCACTACTATCCTTAATTGGCGCCAAAGACCCACAACTCGCACCACTACTGCAAAGCCTGATACCTATAGCGGGCTTGCGTGACGTTGTACTTAATGGGCTGGCACAATATGACCATCAAGCTACGGCACCGATCATTTTAAAAGCTTACCAATCTTTTTCAACCGCCGATAAACGATTGGCTTTGGCGACCCTTTGTTCGCGACCGACCTATGCTATCGCATTACTCAACGCAATGGATCAAAAACAATTCTCCGGAAAGGATCTAACTGCTGACCTAGTACGCCAATTAAGCAACCTGCAAAATGAAGAAATCGACAAACTGCTTAATAGTAATTGGGGAACAGTGCGGTCGACCGCTACGGATAAGTTAAAACTCATCGCAACCTACAAGCAATGGTTCAGTGAAAAAATACATGATGCACCGGACTTAACTTTGGGACGAGCCATATTCGCTCAGACATGCCAACGTTGCCATCAGCTTTATGGCGTGGGCAACAATGTCGGACCTGATCTTACCGGGTCCAACCGAACAAATTTAGATTACCTACTAAGCAATGTTGTCGACCCGAGCGCAGTCATGGCGAAGGAATATCTTCCAAGTGTGATTATCACCGATAATGGGCGAGTACTTACTGGAATCGTTCGCGAAGAAACTGCCAAAGCAATCACACTGCAAACAGCAGACGCAACTGTGATTATCCCAATCAATGAAATTGACGAACGGATGCTAGGCAAACAATCAATGATGCCCGATGACCAATTAAAACAATTCTCCAAGCATCAGATCCGTTCCTTGCTTGGATACCTAACTGCCAAAAAGCAAGTCGCTATGTTAGCCACGCCTGCTACCGCAGCCATGTTGTTTAATGGAAAAGATTTTTCCGGATGGTCGGGCAACAAGGATCTTTGGAAAGTCGAGAATGGCGAAATCGTGGGGACGTCACCTGGAATTAAGAATAATGAGTTCTTAGTAAGTGATATGATTGTGGGAGATTTTGAGCTAACAGTTCAAGTCAAACTAATGCCTAACAATGGAAATAGCGGTATTCAGTTCCGTAGTTCAGTAAAAAAAGACGGGCACGCCGTCGGATATCAAGCGGACATTGGCGAAGGGTGGTGGGGTAAACTCTACGAAGAACTCGGTCGCGCACTGCTCTGGGACAAACCTAGTGATCAACATGTAAAAGTGGGCCAATGGAATGAATATCGTATCGTCGCTATTGGTGATCAGATTAAAACTTATGTCAACGGCAATCTATGTGTCGACCTCGACGACCCTGATGGAGCTAGCGAAGGAATTCTCGCTTTTCAGATCCATTCAGGTGGTCCGATGGAAGTCCGCTTCAAGGACATCAAACTCGTTGTTCCAACCAAGGAAAAATAATAGGTTGCTCCGAGAACCTGTTTAATCGCAAATCGGCCGGAAAGGGAATCTGCATGCCTATCAACATCCGTTGCTTAACACCTAATTTCCAACATGGAACGGGCGGAAACTCCGTAACGGCAAAGCGTTGGGGAAAGTTCCTCAAAACACTAGGGCACAAGTTCGAGATTACTTCTGATCCAACTCCAAAGTCGTGTGATCTTCTTATTGCGTTGCATGCACGGAAAAATGCTGTGGGCATCAGGCGAATGGCCAAACAATTCCCACACGTGCCTATCGTTGTGATTTTAACCGGAACCGACCTGTATCACGATATTGTGGGTAACCAGGCAGCCCAACATTCTCTGGATTTGGCAGAACGGCTCATTATCCTGCAACCCTACGGAGTTCACGCTCTGCCTGATGAATATCAGAAGAAAACGGTTACAATCCTACAATCCGCCAAGCCTCCAGCAGCCTTTTGCAAACCATTAAAACACAACTTTGAAGTGACTGTGGTTGGTAATTTACGTACTGTCAAAGACCCTTTCCGAACCGCCATGGCTGCGCGGCTTCTGCCAGATGCCTCTCGGATCGTTGTGACACATATTGGTGCCGCGCTGACACCCTCGATGAACACGCGAGCAAATCGGGAAGAACGAATTAACCGCCGTTATACCTGGCGCGGCAGTTTGACGAGGCACCTCACACTCAAAGCAATCGCTCGCAGTCGCTTGTTGGTAGTCTCGTCTAAGATGGAAGGGGGTGCCAATGTGATTTCCGAAGCGATTGTCGCAGGAACCCCGGTCCTATCGACTCATATTTCTGGATCATTGGGCATGCTTGGCAAGAATTATCCGGGGTACTTTCCAATCGCAGATACGGTGGCGCTCGCCGAATTATTATTGCAAGCAGAAACAGACACAACTTTTTATAAACAACTGTGTGATCATTGTCTAAAACGAGCAAAAATGTTTAATCCCGACAAAGAGCGCAAAGCACTTAAACAACTACTGTCTGATTTACGACTGACATAATTGATTTTACTAAATGGAAAGTACGCATTATGAAACCATCTCGATGTCGATCGCTACTGTTACTGCTATTGATAACCTTCGTTGTGGGACAAATTATTCCATTTAAAACAGCGCGGGCAGGCGAAGATTTACAAACCACACTACCACCGATTATCTATGCCGTTACAGGAATCAAAACAAATATTTACTTCGACAATATCGTCTTAGTGAAAGACACCACGGCTTATCAATTCAAGTTCATGTGCGATCTCGGTACGACGCATGCTAAACGTTGGACATTAACAGCAACAGCACAACAACTGGGCGACCATCCATTATCACTGCAAGTGAATACGTCGGACGGCACCCCTCTCGCAAAGGCCAACACTATAATTCGTGTTATCTCCGCAAAGTCCAAATCACAAGAACCAGTTAAACTGTTAATAATTGGAGACAGCTTGACTCATGCAACAACGTACTGCAACGAAATCGCGAACCTTTTGTCGCGACCAAATAATCCGCCATGGAAAATGTTAGGGACTCATAAACCAACTTCCGCCGCAAATGGTGTTGCCCATGAAGGATACGGTGGTTGGACTTGGCAACGATTTGCAAGTCACTATGAGCCTAATCCTGATGGCACGTACAAGAAGAGAAGCAGCCCGTTTGTTTATCAAAGTTCAGCGGGGAAACCAAAACTGGATATGGCTAAATATTTCAATGAGGAATGTAATGGTGAAATCCCTAATATTATCGTGATCATGCTGGGAATCAATGATTGTTTTAGTGCCAACTCGAATGACCCAGCCTCTATCAACAGTCGAGCCGATACCATGTTTGAGCACGCTGATATTTTGTTAGAAGCTTTGCGGTCCGCTGCTCCAAAGGCACGCATCGGCATCTGCTTAACCACACCGGGAAATTCACGGCAGGAGGCCTTTCAAGCCAACTATCAGGACCGCTATACCCGCTGGGGTTGGAAACGAATTCAACACCAACTCGTCCAACGACAAATCGCCTTCGTGCAATCTGCACAAAAACAAGATGAACCCTTATTTATCATTCCCACTCAATTGAATTTAGATACGGTTGACGGGTATCCAGTAAATAACGGAGTGCACCCGAACGCTGCCGGTTACCAACAAATCGGAACGACGATCTACGCTGCCATCATGGCAAATTCTGTTGGCCGGTAGATTCACATTTAACATGATGCGGCGCCATCCGTTCGGCTACTTTTTAGGCTTGGACAGTTTCAGGTGGTGTGAAAGTAGCCAATCATAGACCTCTTTGTTCGCATACGTCTGACTCCATGAATTGTGATTCACACCAGGATAAATCGTCATTTTAGCTTTCTCTCCACCCAGTTTTTTGATCGCTTCTACCATTGCCGTGCTTTGAGAAGCGGGAACAACGCTGTCTTTGTCACCATGAAAAGCCCAGATCGGAATATCCGTAAGACGCTCAGCAGTGGCTGGATTCCCCCCGCCACAAATAGGCACGGCCGCAGCAAACAACTTGGGATATTTAGCGACCAATGTCCAGGTCCCATACCCCCCCATACTCAGGCCTGTACAGTAAATTCGTGACCGATCAATTTTTTGAGTTTTTGCTATATGCTCAACCAACACGTGTAAATGAGTCGCGTTCCAAAATATGCCTTTGGGACATTGTGGAGAGACAACAACAAAAGGGAAATCTTTTTCCTGGCCAACACGTTTTGCCGGACCCCATTTTTTGACCAGTTCCAGATTATCACCACGTTCCCCTGCACCATGTAAGAACAGCATCAAAGGCCATGCTTTGGTCTTTTTATATGACTCGGGAAGAAAAAGACAATACTGGATGTTTGCTTTGGTGTCGCCTTCTTTTACCTCCAGTTGCTGAAACACCTGAGTGCCTGGTTTTGGCTCTTCTTGGGCAACCGTAACCGACCCCAACCAACAAAGCTGTGCGGCCAGCACTGCAGTAAAAACTGTTTTGGATATCCGGTCATGTTTTTTCATAATCATTTTTTTTCTCGCAAACTAATAGAACTGTTATTGAGTCGCAAACTCTGTAACTAATCCAGCAGCTTCAAAGCTCCCGTACTGTCACGACTGGTTTCAATAGCTAATTGGAATATTCAGTTTAAGCGACGCGAGTTCAATATTCAACTTTGCGATAGCTTGCCCGCAGCAATCTAGTCGGTGGTTACTCCGAGTGAACCTTCTTACGGATCTTTGAACCGGAGTATGGTTTATGTATTGATCCGGTGTCCGGTAAGACGAAGAATCAAATCACTCAGGGTGATTACATCGTACGTGCCGTTGACCGCATCGATGCGGCTTGCCGCAGCGCTGATTAAAGCCAATAAGGATTTCGACTTGATTGTTATTCCCGGCGGAGGACATGGTGACGAGGGCCGGTATGGAGACAGACGTCGCAAGGATTTCTTCCGGAAACATCTGCTCGGGCTGGAGTCACCGGACATTAATGCGATTCCCTAAGAGAACAAATTATCTTTCCGCCGTCTCGTCAGGTTGAGACTTATTTGCCCGCCACACTTGCTGACTCAATATCGGATAATCTGTCAACATACCATCGGCACCTGCTGCTTGGGTTTGCTGCCAAGCACTGGGGTTCCGCCGGTTCTCACCAGCTCCCGCGTAGTTGTATAGAGCTTGCTTGTGGTGTTGATGTAATCGATCGACATCTTCTCGGGTGGGGGTATAGGTCAACAAAAATACGTCTAGGAAATCTTCCTCAAGCCTTTCGATGACCGACGCTCGGTTTACATTTTGACCAATCCGTACACGTGGATTAAGTTGTTTGAGACGCTCACTCACTTCACGGCTTTGGTCAAATGCAAAAGAATAATCGAGCATGTCATATTTGACCATCAATGCAACCAGTTTTCGTTCACCAGCGCGGGTAATTTGCTTTACATTCAATGCGATAATCGTCGGGCCCTGTTTTCGCTTTTGAATCAACTTAAAAGTCTCTTCTAACGTGGGTACCTTCACTTCTTGATATCCAACATCAAACCAACTTCCAGCATCCAGCTTTTTGACTTCGGCCAAAGTCACATCGCGAATCGACCTGTTCGGACCATTGGTTGTCCGTTGTAAATTATCATCGTGAATAACAACGAGATGACCATCGAAAGTCGTACGGATGTCGAGCTCAATTCCCATACGCAATTCTAGACACGCAGCAAATGCCGGTAGGGTATTCTCGGGAGAATGCCGCAACAGCCCACGATGGGCAATCGCAATCGGATCGGCTGCAGATACGCAGTGAAGCAGTGATAGAAATAACGCCAAACATATAGTCGGTCGAACCATAACAATACCATCACGTTGTAAAAGTTTTAGAGCACTAACTCTTTGATGACTTGTGCCGGCAGCACACCAGTGAGTCGTTGATTCAAGCCTTGGAATTTATAGGACAATTGTTCGTGATCATAACCTAGCAATTGCATAACCGTGGCATGGAAATCACGAATGTGTACCGGTTCATTAACGATATTGTAGGAGAAGTCATCGGTTTCCCCATAGATGGTACCACCCTTTGTACCACCGCCAGCCATCCACATGCTGAAACAGCGTGGGTGGTGATCGCGACCATAATTCGTCAGCGACAAATTTCCTTGCGAATAAATCGTACGACCGAACTCGCCACCCCAGATAATTAACGTATCATCAAACATCCCGCGTTGTTTTAAGTCTTCAATCAACGCTGCACAGGGTTGATCCACATCTTTACATTGGCTCGGCATCCGTCCGGCTACATTACCGTGATGGTCCCAATTGTTGTGGTAAATTTGGATAAAACGGACACCGCGTTCAGCCAATCTCCGAGCCATCAAGACGGTATTGGCGAACGTACCCAACTTCTTCGCTGCTTCACCGTATAACTTGAAGGTGTGATCTGACTCAGTACTTAAATCCGTCAACTCAGGCACACTAGCCTGCATTTTAAACGCCATTTCATATTGTCGAATCCGAGTTTGCGTTTCTGGATCACCGACCGCTTCAAAATTAATCTCATTTAACGCATTGATATTGTTGATCGTACTTTTACGGATCGCCGCGGGAACGCCAGCAGGATTATTAATATATAGAATCGGATCACCGGCGCTGCGGAAAGAGACACCCGCGTGTTCACCTGGTAAGTAACCGCTGCCCCACAACCGGGAAGAAATCGCTTGCTCTTGATCACGATTACTTGGCACAGCAACTAACACAACAAATGCAGGAAGGTTTTCGTTGTCAGACCCTAATCCATATGAGGCCCATGATCCTAAACACGGACGCCCCGGTACTTGATTTCCTGTCTGCATCGCCGCGATCGCTGGTTCATGATTGATCGCTTCGGTGTGCAGCGACCTCATCCAACAGATGTCATCTGCTTTTTTTGCTAGATTAGGCAAAAGTTCCGTATTCATCATCATGCCACATTCACCCGCTGGGCTAAACTTAAATTTTGTGGGCGCGATAGGGAATCTTTTTTGGCCACTGGTCATGGTCGTCAATCGTTGACCTTTACGAATCGAATCTGGTAGATCTTTGTCGTAAAAATCTTTCATCTTGGGTTTGTGATCGAATAAATCCATCTGCGCCGGACCACCAACCATGTGCAAATAAATGACTCGTTTCGCTGTTGCTGGGAAGTGGGTTTTAACAACGCCTTCACCTGCCGCTGCGGACGAACCACTTCCCAGTAGCGAACCGAGGGCGGCAGTTCCTAATAAATTCTTGCCCTGCGAGAAAAACTGTCGACGCGTTTGCAACGTTTTGTATTCTTCAATGATATTCATAGGAATTTCCAATACACCTTAATCGAGCTTCGGGTAATATTTTTCTATTGGTCTCTATTCGTTGATTACTTTACGGTTCTTACTTGTTAAGGACTTCATCTAAATTCAAGATCTGATTGCAAACCATCGTCCAAGTTGCCAGTGTTACATCGTCCATCGATTCATCGACTTTCGATTCACCCACTGCCAAAAGTGATTTAGCATCATCTGCATGGGCTTGATAATATTCGTGCAAATGCTGTTTACTGGATTGAACAATCTCTAATTCGCGATCTTTCAACGCTCTACTGAGCGCACGATCCGTGACAAAGTCAATCATTGCTTGGTCACTGCCATCTGTTTCAATAAGCGCAAGTTCAGCGAGTTTTCGAGCAGCCTCGACAAATTGTGGGTCATTTAATGTAATCAAAGCTTGCAGAGGAGTGTTTGTGCGCTCTCGACTCACAGCGCAATATTCGCGGCTTGGGGCATTAAACGCTTCCATGTTTGGCGGAGGTGCCATCCGTTTCCAAAAATGGTATACCGTACGGCGGTATAGATTCTCGCCTTTGTCCTGAACATAATTTCGAGTATTGCCACTGGGTAAACCTACCACATCCCAAATGCCCGTTGGTTGGTATGGCTTCGTGCCTGGTCCATACATTTTGCGTGACAATAGCCCGCTAACAGACAGGGCATAGTCACGTACCATTTCTGCATCCATGCGAAAACGCGGTCCACGTGAAAGCAACACATTGTCGCGGTCTAGGACGATTTTTTCTTTAGTTACAGTCGCCGCCTGGCGATAAGTCGCGCTGCTCAGCATCAACTTAAATAACTTTTGTACATCCCAACCGCTATCACGAAACTCTAGTGCCAACCAGTCCAGTAACTCTGGATGGCTAGGATCTGCACCCATCACACCAAAGTCTTCCGGAGTGGTGACAATCCCGCGGCCAAAGATTTCTTGCCAAAAGCGATTCACGGTAACTCGTAGCGTAAGTGGATTCGCTGGATCAACAATCCACTTTGCCAACCCCATGCGATTATTCGGCAAATCATCGGCGAATGGATGCAACGAAGCTGGAGTAGCCGCCGATACTTGTTCACCTTTTTTATCATATTCGCCTCGCATCAAAATATAAGCCATCGCCTGCGAATCTTGCTTCTCGACTTGGACATGCGTCACGGCGCTACGAGCCTCAATAGCCGCTTTCTCTTTTTCTAGCTCACCAAGTGCTTTTTGGAGTTTTGGATACTGTTGATCGTTATTATTCAAGTAATAGTTCAATAAGGTTTGGGTTTGTTCTTTACTGCGATCTGCCTGAGCAATCGATAGAATTTCCTGCAGTGGTGCGGCTTCACCTATCATCTTGACGTCTTGTGCCAATAATTGATGATCATAGATACGAACATCCTGCACGCTGCCGCCTTCGAAAACAGCGCCTTGACTACGCTGACCCACTCGTAATGGCGTCTTCGTGCGAATCGTTGCGTCTGGTTTGATATTGTTTGTTGCAACAGTTAATTTAGTTTCTGCGCCATTCACGTATATTTTGATACCCTCGGGTTTGGCAGTTCCATCATAAGTCACAAACACATGTTGCCATTTCCCAGCCTTGACTTGGGCCCCCGTGGTGAGGACCTTAATTGCATTATCTGGCCATTCTTGAACCATATGCACGGCAAACTCACCTCTGTCTTGCCATAAATCCCAACCGCGATGTTTGGCCTGTTCGTCCATCCGAGCAATGATTCCACTGCCGCCATCAGTCTTTACAGTTTTGACCCAAGCACCATAGCTGAACGCCTGGTCTTTTTCAAAATCTCCCAACCCGCCAAGATCAAATGTATTGCCCGCTTTAATCACTGGTGCCGAGGCCGTCCGTCCATTGGCAACCCAAGTCACATTACCTGTTACCTTAACGGGTTCCGCATCTGCGATTTGATTTGTAACTGTGTTTCCCGAACCTTCATTTAGCGGAAGATTAACAACCAATCCCTTCGTCGGTAATTCTAGCGGGACGGTTTCTTTTTCCGTTACGTCGAGCCATTTATTAAACCCCGCCTGGGCAATAAGTTTTCTTTCATCGCGAGCTTTCCCAGCCGCTGTGATTGCCGCAGGTAATGCTGCCAGTCTTTCTCGATCTGCTTCTAAGGGGACCTTAATGACTGGGCCGCGACCATCTTTGATGTTGCCATCCTTGGGACCTTGCGTCGTGTTACGGAAAAATGCTGCCAGGGAATAATAGTCCTTCATCGTAATCGCATCAAACTTGTGGTCATGACATTGAGCACAGTTCGTCGTTATCCCAAAATAGACCCAACCAATCGTTTGCACTCGGTCAGCCGCATAATTGGCCAGATTTTCTTCGTCAATCGTGCCACCTTCGTTCGTGGTAATATTGCAACGTTGGAAACCTGTAGCAATAAGTTGGTCCGTAGAAGGCTTTGGCAGCAAATCACCTGCAATTTGCTCAATGGTAAATTGATTAAACGGTTGATTGGCGTTGAACGAACGAATAACCCAATCGCGATAAGGCCACATCTCACGATAGTTATCAAAGTGCAAGCCATGAGTGTCCCCATAGCGAGCGGCGTCAAGCCAATACCGCGCACGGTGTTCACCCCATGCTGATGTCTGCATCAATTTGTCGATCCACCCACCGAGAACTTTGTCTCTATTTTCTTTGCTGCCACGATATGCTGCAACAAAATCAGCAACATCTTCAGCTGCTGGAGGCAAGCCTGTGACATCTAGATGTACACGTCGAAACAACTGAGCGGGTGAAGCTTCCGCAGCCGGTGAGAGACCTTCTTCTTGTAGACGCGCTAACACAAAACGATCAATGCCATTTTTTGCCCAACTTTTTTTACGAGCCTTGGGTAGTTCCGCTTGCCGTGGTGCAATTAACGACCAATGTCGCTGGTATTCGGCCCCTGCGGAAATCCAACGTTTGAGGATTTCCTTTTCTTCCGCGGTAAGTGTTTTCTTAAGCTCCGCCGGTGGCATGATCAGTTCGGCGTCGTCAGTCAACACACGATTGAGTAATTCACTGTCATCGGGTTGGCCAGCGACGATTGCGCCAAAGTCGATTGCCGCTTCACGTTGGTCTAATCGTAAATCGGCTTTTCGCGCGGCACTGTCCGCACCATGACAAGCAAAGCAATTTTCTGCCAGTATCGGTAACACGTCTCGGTTGTATTGCAACGGTTCCGCTGACTGTGTAATTCCCGCGAATACGAAACAAATCACCAGTAAAAATAGTGAACGCCAAGTGCTTTGCTGATTCATGTTGATTCTCGTAAAACTCGTTGGTTGATTAACTGAATTAAATTTTTGTATGTCTTATTGTTGTTTAATAGGGAACCCTCGACCCCAGTATTTTACTCCAGCAGCGATGTGTCTTGACATTGCCGCCGACGCTTTGTCACTATCACCCGTAATTAACGCTTCGACAATTTCTAAGTGCTCCTGAGCTTCTTCAGCAAACCGATAGGTCTCATCCTCGGCCAATTCCGTTTCCCATGACGCATCTCGCAAAGCCCGAAACAACAGTTTCAATCTTTCAATTTCGTTTGCTAAAAATCGATTGTCGCATGATCTGGCTATCAAGTCATGCAATTGACTGTCAAACTTTCTAGCATTTTCGACAAATGATAATCCATGCCGTTTGGCATTTATCATTTTCGAGAACTTCGCGGCCAAATCATGTAATTGCGTGAGATTGATTCTGCCCGCAGCACTTGCCGTTGCTTCACATTCCAATACTCGCCGGACCGCTGATATCTCACGTACATCTTGTACGGTTACGGCTCGAACAATCGCCCCGCGATTGGGTGCAAACTCGATAATGCCAACACCTTCGAGCTGCACCAGCGCTTCACGAATTGGTGTCGAGCTCACGTTAAAACGATCCGAAAGTTCCTTGATAACCAAACGCTGACCCGCTCGATACGCCCCGCTAAGAATATCGCTTAGCAATGCTTCGGCCACGACCCAGCGACGCATACCATGTCCACAATCCTTTGTGGTATTCACCGCTACTGTTTTAACTAATATCGCCATAGATATAATTATGCATAATATACCGTTAATTGTCCATAGTTTTTAGTCGTCATCTAACGTATCAATTCGGATGGGATTGCTCGCTTCTTCAAGTCGGTAGAAGCATAGGTTCAAAACTATATAAGCGGATAGTCTCCAAGGGGGAACCCTCTACTTGTTCGCCGTCTGGGATTGTAAGGAAACGTGTACGCCGCTTTTGTTGGACGTTACGACATCCAATAGTCCATCGCCGTTAATGTCACCCATCCAGAATTGAGTGCCGACACCGGACTGTTGGTGGATGACGCGCGGGATGTACGTCGTTAAACCACGTGAGTCCTTTTTAGCTTCAAACCAATAAACAATGGCCGGTTGATCTGAGCCCGGATCACCCTTAGGTCCATGAGCCCAGAAGCGTTTGCCCGTAATGATATCCTGCAAGCCATCTCCATTAACATCACGAAAATGCAAGGCATGTGTTTGAGATACGAGATCAGGAAACAGGTCATGGCGAATAAACTTGATCTCGGCAGCTTCCTTACCATCGTCAACCACTTGCTGATGCCACCATATACCAAACTGATGAGCGCTACTGCTGATGATGTCTGCCGCCCCGTCGCCATTAACATCAGCGGTTACCATGTTGGCACAAGCTGGACCGAGGTTCGCAACGTGAAACGTCCAAGGTTTCTCAGCAACCTCTGCAGGTTGCTGCCACCACCCATTCGCACAAATCACATCCGCACGATCATCTCCGTTAATATCACCCACGCCCAAACCATGTGAAAATCGATTCGTACCTGGAGCAGGCTGGCCAGCGCGGCCACTACGACTAATCGGGTGCATCGTCCATTTTTCAGTTGGGTCATCTCCGGGACTAAACCACGCCATCGTACCCTCGTTCATCCGCCCCGCCGGTTCCCAACCCATTACCAGCACACGTTGACCCGAACCAAACAAATCTTCGTACACCACCGTTTCATTACAGGCACTGTGCCAAATCTCATGTTTCTTCCAATGTCCCTCGACGGCTTGTGGGTTCTCATACCAATGACAAGGAGTGCCTGGAAATCCAATAACAATCAAATCGGGCCATTGATCGTGGTTCACATCATCTACAAAACAGGCGAAGTTTGCACTGTAGCTATGGGCGCCGTCTCCATTATCAATCACTGGTGCGATTTCGTGGGGTGTCCAATTCGGTGCTTCGTACCAAAGTTCACCAACAAGAATATCTTTTTTGCCATCTCGGTTCACATCGGCAACCGCTACACCTTCACTGCGAAACCGCCCATCAATCCGTTCGGTAGCCCACTTCACATTGGATGGTTCTACTTTTCGCTGCGAATTCAAAAAAGCCGCTAGATCATAAAAATCCTGCGGCGGCATCTCAGACACTATATTCTCAGGCATGATCGATATCTTTGACTTCATCTGTTCATCGATTTCGTCTTCCTGGATCCTAATTTCCTCACCCTTTTGATTCACAACAACCAGTGTTTTGCCTTCTTTGCGACGATGCAATCCCGTGATTATCCGACCGCTGTCTAATATGTATATCGACGTTTGAAACGCAACATCAACATTACGACTAGGATCCAGTAAATCCTCAATAATACGTTCTAAACCTCGGTTACCGATTCCATCTAACTGTGGTCCCACCACCGCTCCGCGACCTAATATTTGATGGCAGGCTGTACATTTTTGATTAAACAACTGTTTACCGCGAGCCAGCACTGGTGCTGACGAACCATAGCCATTGGTTCGCTGCGTAATCAGTTCCTTTATCTGTGCGTTTAAAGGGGGTAATCTCTGAGTTAAAATATCCACTCGTTCTACTGCATTTTCCAACTTCGTTGCCACAAGTGTTCGCACTAGTAATTCGTTTTGCAACAACCTAGCCGACGCATTGCCGTTCTCAACTAATCCCAACAACACTTCTCCACCCACGGACGTTGAAGCCAATAATTCGGCAAGTTGACGTTGGAGTCGAGTCGGCACGGTTCGCATCACTTTGCTGAGAATCATTTTAGATTGTTGCGCAATTTGTTCACTATTGTCACTGTTCCATAATCCGCATATCTCCGCACGCAAACTCGTGGCGACAACATCTTCATCAATCAGCGTCGACAAGGCAATCAATGCCTGACTATTGCCGAACTGGTTCAGCGACTCCGCTGCACGGCGACGCACCGACCAGCCAACGTTATCCGCTAACACCAACTGTTTCAAAGCTGGCTTTAGATTCTGTAATTGCAAGGTTCCTACCAATTCGGCGGCTGATTTCAACCGCCGTGTAATCTGAGCAGGAGCCACAGAGGGAACTGAAACAACCGGCGGCGAGAATCTCGCGACGGCCAACCAAGCAAATGCATTGATCGTCATACCATCCACAATTTCAACATAGGCGCGCTGCCCCTGGAACTCACCCAGATCCCAGTCGACTCGTGCCCCCAGATCGCTACGGGGAGGAAATACTTTGCGAACGACTTCGTTCGTCTCTGCTAATCGCAACTGCACATAATTGGCTTCACTGGCATCATCCTTTGGAAAACCCCGATGTCCGCAAATATAAAACTGAAGCTGTTCAGGGACTGCAAAGGTCTTGCTACGTAGTCTCCCTGTTTTGTCTTCTCCACCGAGCAAGCTACTCAAATACATCACACCCTGCACACCATCCGACGAATTGCGTGGTTGCAAGCCCCACGGATTACTCGCGCCACTGTTAGCCCATACAGCGACGTTTGAATCAAAAGATACTAGCAAACGTTCCGCCAGCACTTTCCCCCATTGCTGAATCGCTTGCGTCTTCGGCTGACCCCGCTGCTGAAGACTTTGTTGAACAGACAGCAACAGTGTCAGTTGCAAATCTAAGTCATCCGGAACACTCGCTTGTGCAACCTGCACGACCTGCTCGATTTGCTCGATTTTCAAATATTTGGCAGCATGCGACAAATAGTCCCGTGCAACAGCAGGGAGAATTTCTTTTTCACCGTGATTTTTCACCAAATATGCAATCAAGAACTCGGCAGCCACACTCGATTTCACACCAAGCGCGACCGACGCAATTGCCTGACTATCTACAGCACTCAAGGGTAACTGCTGAACATGTGCAAACGTCTCATTGACTTGAAGTTGATTTCGCAGAGCAAGCCTACAAGCCTGACGCAAATGTGCGTCTGCCACGGGAATCGTCTGCAATGCATCCAACAATGGCTGTACCGTTTTTACATCCGAGTGCTGAGCAATAGCTCCTGCAGCACTACGTCGCACCAGCGGATTTTCATCCTGCAACCCGGTAACAACACCCTGTCTTAGCACAGCACTCCAACTCGGCGATTCTGAAATCACTCGCATCGCGTGATTTCGCACAAGAGCATCTCGATCGCTTGCGGCGGCCAACAACTGCAGCGACGTAATTTTTCCCAATCGGTGCAACACCCATAGTGCATGCACCCGAGTCGTCGCTGAATCCATATCCTGTACCGCTTTACCAAGCTCAGGAACAGCTGCGGTGCCAATACGATCCGACAACTGATCCGTCGCCAACATACGTCGCGTTAGATCAGAATCAGCTAAGATCGCGATGAGATCCTTAGTCGTTGCTACGCTCAAATCAACTACTTCATTTCGTTTCACGTCCAGCGGCGTATCCGGCCCCGTATACCTAACTCGCCAAATCCTCCCTGATGTACGATCTCTACCTGGGTGGTCTAATGCAACTTCATAGTGCCCGATGATCCGGTTGTAAAAATCTGCAATATACAATGCACCATCTGGACCTACTTGAACATCTACGGGTCGAAACCAAGGATCACTACATTTAAGGAAATCCGTCATTTCTTGGGCTTTGGCCGTCGAGCCCTGCCACTGCAAAGAGTCTCGATTAATCCGACTCGTCATCACATTGCCAACGAAGATATTGTTCCTGAATTCCTCTGGGAATTGGTGCCCTGTGTAATACCCCACACCAGAAATAGCTGTACTACCGTGGCCATGATCCATCACAGGTTGAACATATCCGAGGCCGTCATGAGGCTTGCCAAAACTTGGGTAATAGCCGTTTCGCATCAGCATCGATAACGGTTTGCTGTGACAATCGGCGCTGAAAATATCTCCCTCGGCTGTAAATGCCATGCCGAAGGGATTTACTTGGCCCCAGGTAAACTGTTCCACTCGCGACCCGTCCAATCGCACACGATAGGTATTGCCACTGTTGAGTTGAATGCGACTACCATCTGCACCTTCAATGGTAGAGTCATTATTATAACCATGGCAAATATAGAGCCAACCGTCGAACCCGCGAGTAAACCCGTTCTGCAAACCATGAACATCCCGTGGAATTCCCAATGGCCCGTACAATACTTCCCGCTTGTCCGCTTTACCATCTCCGTCGGTATCTTGCAAAAATAAAATATTTGGGATGCTATAAACAACGACTCCATTCTTATAAGGATATAAGCCGATCGGAATGTTTAAGCCTTCAGCAAACTTCGTGATTTTGTCATAGCGGCCATCGCTAGTTGTGTCTTCCATGACAGAAATAGTATCTCGCCCTTTACCTGCAGCGGCGGCGTATGGATATTCAATCGACCCCGCTACCCATAGACGCCCGCGAGCATCAAAAGCCATGTTGATGGGCTTAGGAATGTGCGGCTCGGCCGTGACTAATTCAATTTCAAATCCATCTGGTAATTGAAATTTCTTCTGCTGTTCCGTGGGAGTTAACGGATCCGTGCCGCGGATACTGGTCGCAAATGGATTCGCTGGGGCTGGTTGTGCATTCGCACCATCACCAGTGAAATTGACGAATAAACAACCAATCAACACAATACAAAGCACACGCTTTACAAAATAACAAAACATCTCACATTCCCTTTACCTTAATGGTACCCAAAAACAGTACTCCCTAAACAATAGGTGAACAAATTAAAGGCTGTCAATGAGTACACATTCTTGGGAGCTTGTTCGCCGCCATCATTTTCCGTTAAAATAAAACCAAGTCAATAAGCTACTTCATCGTTCGTCTAATCGGATATTCACAAACCATGGTCAATCATAAGAACAATCAAAAAAATATCTTCTTTGGTTTAGCACTTGCAATAGGTGTGGTTTGTTTCGTTGTTGGGAAAACGACCGCCGCTGAAACAACTGACACTAAGAGCAAAGTTGCACCTCTCAAAGTGCTAATGGTTACCGGTGGCAGCAGTCATGACTATACCAACCAAAAAGGCATCCTCGAGAAAGGTATCGCAGCGCGAACAAATATCCAATGGACGATTGCTCATCAAGGAGGCACAAATCGTGCGAAGATGATTGAACTATTCAAATCCCCAGATTGGGCCAAAGGATACGACGTCGTTGTACATAATCAATGCTTTGGCGGCGTCACGGACGTAGCGTTTACAGAACGCGTTGCTCAAGCACATTACGCTGGAGTACCCGCGGTCATTATCCACTGCACCGTGCATAGCTACCGTCATGCCAAAACAGATGCTTGGCGAAAAGTTATCGGCGTAAGTTCCTTTAGCCATGAAAAACACCGGCCCTTGGCAGTTCGAAATCTACAAGCCAAACATCCCATCATGCAGGGATTCCCAAAAGTCTGGAATACACCCAATGGGGAGCTCTATAAAATTGACAAGATGTGGCCCAACTGCAAAGCACTGGCAACCGCATTTGGCGAAGACACTCAAAAAGATCATACTTGCATTTGGACCAACACCATCGGAAAGGGCAAAGTCTTCGGCACGACGATTGGGCATCACAACGAGACGATGAGCACCGATGTCTATCTCGATCTTGTCACTCGTGGCATGTTGTGGGCTTGCAATAAACTCGATGACTCCGGAAAACCCAAACCCGGATACGGCCCCGCTAAAGTAAAATAAACCATCTGTGATTATGGTGCTAATAGGTGACGGGTGACTGCGACTCGCACACTTCTTAAACTTTTTCATCTCTTACTGCGTTGCTCGACAACTCTTTATTTTCATCCGCCAATCCAAAGAAGGATGCCCGATTTGTCATTTAGTCTTCTACAACTATTTCATGCCATTTCGCTACAATTTCATTGGTCCAAATAAAAACGTCATCAACCGATCTATTGATTTCCACCGCGCCTGTGCTGTTCATCATTTGAGCACCTCTCGAATGGGCTATTGCTGAATTCGGCGTTTTGTTATTTATACAAAAACGGAATAAATCAGGCCAATCTAGTTACAGACCATATTAACCGTGCTTCCTTTTAAATACCGCAGCGATATCGATGGGTTACGAGCAGTCGCTGTGCTATTGGTACTGCTTTTTCATACAGAATGCGGTTTTTCCGGTGGATACATCGGCGTCGACGTGTTCTTTGTAATTTCGGGATTTTTGATAACTAGTCTGATCATCAAGAATCAACAAAAAGAACAATTCAGCTTGGCGATGTTCTGGGGGCGTCGCATCAAACGCATTGTTCCCGCGGCCTTTGTTGTTGTCGTTGCGACCTTATTCGCAGGCGCTTGGATACTACTTCCAGAGGATTACGAGCAACTCGCCGAGTCGACTACTTATCAGCAACTGATGCTTGCCAACAATTTCTTTTATCGAAACCTCAACTACTTTGACGGACCCTCGGAAACGAAGGCTCTGCTACATACTTGGTCACTCGCCGTCGAAGAACAATTCTATTTGGTGTTCCCACTTCTTTTGATACTCTTGCGTCGGTACTCCAACCGTATAGCAGCTTCAATTCTAGTCACCCTCGCAATTATATCGTTTGGCTACAGTCATTGGGCCACCAGCAACGCACCCGCAGCCGCATTCTTTTTACTTCCATCACGAATGTGGGAATTACTAGTCGGAGCCCTCTTGGCCTACGCTCCGCAACCAAAATCAAAGTCACAACTATGGCAGGAATTTGCTAGTCTCGTGGGGATCGCCGGGATACTAGCTGCCAGTTTGCTATTCGATGCAACCACACCTTTCCCAGGCACGGCCGCACTGATTCCCTGCCTCGCTACTGCGTTGATAATCTACAGTAGCGCCAACACACAAACAAAGATTGGCAAGCTGCTCTCCTATAAAGGAATCGTTTTTATCGGTCTGATTTCATATTCATTGTATCTGTGGCATTGGCCCATTTTAGCCTTCTTGCGTTACAGCACGAACCAACCGTTGACCACCGCATCACAATGTACCGCAATCGGATTAAGTTTTCTCTGTGGTTGGCTATCATGGAAATATATTGAGACGCCTTTTCGCCAAGGTTTTCAACACATCAAAATGTGGCGAACTCTCACTATCACGGTTGCTTGTGCGACGGTATTAATCATCACCAGTGTCTGGATTGATTATTCCAAGGGATTTACCTGGAGACTGCCTGCGGAAGTTTATCGGTTAATCCAAAACAACGACGTACCCAAACGATTTTGCAGTACTACCGAGCAAGTTAAAACGGGCGACCTACCCCTGCTGGGATCGATGGATAACTCACAGCACCCTATCGATTTTCTTGTGTGGGGCGATAGCCATGCGATGGCAATTGGCACATTAATGGAAGACTTAGCGACTGACAATCAACTACACGGCCGCATTGCAGTAAGGCCATCTGTACCGCCGCTAGTTAATGCCTGGCGCAATGGTAAACGCGACATATCGTCTCTGTGGAATGACGAAGTTCTAAGTTATATACAGCAACACGAAGTGCAAAATGTAATTCTAGTTTCACGCTGGGCCGTAGGGGTTGAAGGGACACTCGATGGCGACTTGTCACCACTACTCTCTGACAAACAGACAACCTCCAAATCCACCAGCGATGCTCGACAAGTCTTTAAACGGCAGTTGCATGAGACGCTACAGAGACTATCAAGTTCTGTGCAACGTGTGTTTCTCATTGAGCAAGTACCGTTTCAAACTCTGAATCCCGAATATGAAGTTGTACGTGCGGCATTGAACAACGAGGATATTCCAATGGGAGTTACTCTAGAAACACATCAACGACGTCAATACCACGCACACACAATCATGATGCAAGTCACTGCGAAGTTTAAAAACGTATTTCTCGTGGATCCAGCCGCACACTGTTTTAATGAACACAATCAATCTATTATTGCCGTCTCTCATGGCGTTCTCTATGCCGACAAGAGTCATGTTTCCCCCTTAGGCGCTGAAGTTTTATTTCGACCTGCGCTGAAACCGGTTATTGTCGATTTCAAATAATCTGCTACGTCGTTAATGATTCGCACGACTCGGCGTTAATTGGTAATTCAGGAACCCGCAGGAATATACGCTCACCGCATCGCTGTGTTAAAATAGAACTATATTACATCGCTATTTTTGGAGGCTATTCGCGTGCATCGTTTTTTCACGGTCGCCTGTTTACTGACAATTTTTATTGGTGACTTTCAACATACGGACGCTCAAGATACCGTTCGAGTTCGCGGGGGTTTGCAAGTCCTTTATACATTTGAAGCGGGACAAGGAGATACGGTTTTCGACCGTTCAGCAACCGATACCACACTCAATTTGAAAATCGCAAACAAGGATGCTGTCAAATGGCTCGATGGTGCACTTCAAGTGAACAGTGCCACCACGATTAAATCGGCGGCACCCGCGCGAAAAATAATTGATCTCGCCAAACGAACTCGTGGACTCACCATCGAAGCTTGGGTCAATCCGGCGGATGACCGTCAGGACGGCCCAGCCCGAATGGTTACGATTTCCGGAAACACCAGTCGCCGCAATTTCACACTGGGTCAAGACGCGAATTATTATGATGTGCGGCTCCGCACAACAGTCACGACAACCAACGGTATTCCATCCACACCAACCCCTTCCGGAACTGCCACCCCCCGTTTAACGCACGTCCTATTTACGCGCCATGCGGACGGAACGACTCGCATCTTTATCAATGGTGAACAACAAGCCACCGCGCAGATCAAAGGTGATTTTGGAAACTGGGATGATAGTTTTACTTTGTCTCTCGCAGACGAGGCAAGCGGAGGCCGACCATGGCTCGGTACATTGCATCTAGTCGCCATCTATAGTCGTCCGTTGTCTACCAAAGAAGTCATGCAAAACTACACAGCTGGACCTGACGCTAAAACTGGAGAAATACTCGCACAACGACAACACGAACAATTCTTTGAATCGAAAATTGCACCGCTGTTTGCCAAAAATTGCCTTGGCTGCCACGGCGCTGCGAGCCACAAAGGCATGTTGAATCTAGCTCGAAAAACAGATGCGTTTAAAGGGGGGGAAAGTGGCAAAGTCATTTTAGCGGGCAAACCAAATGAGAGTTTACTAATAGGGCAAGTTATCTCAGGAGATATGCCGCCGCAAGGACCAGCACTTACCGAAATGGAGATCCATGACCTCCAGCACTGGATTAAGAACGGTGCTGTTTGGACAGTCGATGTTATTGACCAAGCACTATATGCCAACAATCGCCCCATCGAAATCTGGTTACAACGACTTACGATTTCAGAATACATCGGAACCGTTCAGCAAACTATCGGAGTTGATATTGCCGAGCAAGCAACCACGTTGCTACCCCCAGACATACGTGCCGATGGTTTCAGTAACACCGCCTACAACCTCAATATCGATCTAAAACACATCGAAACCTATGCACATCTCGCTGAACAAATCGTGCAGCAGGTGGATGTAGCCAAATTTGCGGCACGGTTTTCCAAAAGCCGAAAGCTCTCAACTGATGATACGATGCGTGACTTTGTTGCAGACATGGGTGGGTGGATCCTCCGCGGGCCATTAGACGAACGAGAGATTTCAATCTACAGCGGAATAGCCACAACCATAGCTAGTACTGGCGGTTCCTACGATGAGGCTGTTGGGCTGATTATTGAAGCCATGATTCAATCGCCTCGGTTTATTTATCGAGTAGAACATCAACGCGGCGATGGCTCAGCTTGGCCCGTGAATGATTACGAAATGGCATCACGCATGAGTTATATTCTGTGGGGCACATCACCAGACCAACAGTTGATGCAAGCTGCCAAAGACGGCCGTCTGCAAGATGCCACAAACGTCGCCGCTCAAGTCAAACGCATGCTTGAAAATCCACTGGCAAAAATACAATCTGCTCGATTTATTACGGAATGGCTCGATCTTGATCGTCTGGAGAACTTGCAACCGAATGCAAAACGATTCCCTGCTTGGAACGCTTCACTTGCCCAGGACATGCAGCGGGAAACCGTGGCATTTTTTCAAGACATCGTTTGGCAACAAAAACGCCCCTTATCTGATCTCCTTAATGCCCAATTCACCTACGCCACACCACAACTCGCCAAGTTCTACGGATTCGCTTTACAAACCAATTCCGCCGAAAACGAACTGCAGCGTTACGACCTGAGCGATGTTCCTGAACGCGGCGGTTTTCTCACCCATGCCAGTACGCTGACAGTCGGTGGGGACGATGCCTCGATGGTAACTCGCGGGTTATTTGTGCTCAACGATATACTCCGTGGTGCCGTCAATGATCCACCTCCGGGACTCGACACCACACCCGTTCCCGCAAAAAAAGGGCTCTCGCAGCGCAGTATTGCTGAGAAGCGAATTGCAAACTCCGCCTGTACTGGGTGCCACAGCAAATTTGAACCTCTTGCGTTTGGATTTGAAAAATTCAACGGTATCGGAGTTTTCAATAACCAAGACGAACACGGAAATAAATTGCGCGCAGACGGGGAGATATTGTTTCCCGGAACAGCGGTCGCTATAAAATATAAATCCGCAAGTGAACTTATGGACTTACTTGCGGATAACAAACGAGTCCAAAAAACCATTACTTGGAAATTGATACAATTCGCTCTTGGGCGACCGCTTGCTGCTGCAGATGCTCGAATTATTAATCAAATCCATACTGCCGCAGGGGCTCATGAAGGAACATACCAAAATTTAATGACGGCTATCCTGACAAGTGAGCTCGTGATGCTTACGCGGACCCAAACTGAATAAAACCGATCAGCTATTCTTCATTTTAACTTTCCACCTATCACGCCATAATACAGTTACGACTACAACTAGACCTCAGCTCCGCAAAAGCTTGAAATACGCTCAGGATTTTATATGTCTGTAAAAACAATAAACCGTCGAACCATGCTCAAAGGCGTTGGTTCAATCTCCATCGGGTTACCGCTTCTCGAAGAGATGATTCAACCCGCTGTCGCCGCAACGAAAGATGACGTGCCAATCAGAGCATTCAATATTTTCTTTGGCCTCGGTATCCCTTCACCGTTACAAGCAGAAGGTTTTGATGATGTTCTGGAGCCATTAAAACCGCTCGGCGAAAAGCTGTTAATCATGCGTAATGTCAACCAAATACGCTGTGACGAAAGTGGCATCAATGCGCACTATGATGGTGCCGCTGGGGCTTTTACGGCTAGTGCACCTGATGGCGAAGCACGAGCGGGAGGGGCATCTATTGAGCAATTGGTTCGACAAGCCCATTATCCCGCTGGCCAACCCAACGGAGTTGTTCCCACTTTGGTTGGCGGAACTTTTTTCCGCCGTAGTCGTGTCGGACGATATATTCATAGTTACAACAAAGACGGCACGGTTGCCGCCACAATTCAAGAAAAACCTCGTGATCTATTTGCGCGCGTTTTTGGTTCCGTCGCTTTAGCCAGTGGTAGCAAAGATGCTCGACGCCGAGCGTTAAAGCAAAGCGTACTGGACTCTGTCGTCGATGACTTTCGTTTTTACACGGGTGCCAATTCACCGCTGGGAGCTAAATCTAAATCTCGCATCGCAGATCACTTAGATCGGATCCGAGAATACGAACAACGTGCATTTGCCCTCGATACTGACCCCAATGCACCCAAACGTCCGCGCAGATCCGAAATACCCCACGGTGGTGCCTCAGACCCAGGCGGACAAGGGATTGATATTACGTTAGAGCAACTTACAACTGAATGGCGTTTGCTGGCGGACTTGTATGCGCTGTCCATTCAAATGGACCGAGTACGATTTGGATCATTGACATTTTTGGCCGCCGGTGAACGCATTCGTTTAAAGGGTGAATATGAATATGACGGAAAGCACCGTTGGTCCTTCGATGATGCTCGACAACAAAATGCCAGTGGTGATCAAGGGTGCAGTCACGAATGGTGGCACAAGTTTAATGAAAATAAAAAGAATGAAGCACTACGGGCCCACGCTCACATGAAAATGCGGGAAGTTGCTTACTTCCTCCATCAACTTAACGACAAGAATTCACTCGAAGTCAATGATCGCACGATCATGGAAAACTCGATGATCACAATTTCCACTGAGTCTGGCGATGGTCGACACAATGATGTCAAACGCGAACTCTCGGGTGTGTTCCATGCAATCACCGGCGCCAACGGACGATTCAAAACTGGCCAAATCATGGATGTCGGAGCCGAAGGCATTGATGTTTACAACACAATGCTCGGAGCAATGGGCGTCAAAGACCAACTAGGTCCTGACGACCGTGACAATCAAACGATTGATCAAATCCGAGCTTAATGGAGCCAAAATGTAGGCTTTTGAATTCAATGAAGATGGGAATCTTATCACCCCGTAATCGCGACACAACCTGTTAAATCTCAAAGCGACATGCACTCATACACTAACTTCCCACCATCCTGGTCCACACTCTGGGATTATCAACAACCCAAAAATACCCAACAACGATTATTGGATCATCTTTCGGAAACCGAAGCAGACAGTACTGTGGCTTATCAACTCGAAGTACAAACACAAGTGGCGCGCACGCTCGGTTTACAAATGGAGTCTGTCGAAGCCCATCAGTTGCTCGATCATATTCAGTCAGAACTTACCAAGGGTAACTCCCGCACCAAAAATTATTATCTGTTGGAGCGCGGCCGTGTGTACAACTCCGCCGGCGAAAAAAACCAGCGGTGAAGATGTTTGAACAAGCGATGGAGCTGTTTCAAAAAGGATTACAATTTCGACTCGCGCAAGGCTGGACATCGGAAACGGTAACCGCCTGGTGGACAGTGGCTCACACACAACGAATGCTCGAGCTTTTTGAGGAATCACTGACAACGCTAGAAGAAGTTGTTCGCAGGTGGCGAGAATTGGGACAAAAGACCGATGGATATGTGTGGGAAGAACAGGCCGAGTGTTTGTTAGCGTTAGGGAAAACAGAACAGGCACAACTTCACTTTCGCTCGGCCTGGGAATTACTGAGTAAAGATGATTGGCTCGTCGCTAATGAACCGATACGAATTCAGCGTCTTCATAGCCAAGCCGGCTGAGATTTGGCTTCGTTTCAAATAGAACCTGTTCTATACCCCCCCCCACCGACGGGCATGGCAACTTTACGATTATCTGCAGCACAACTACAATCACGACCAGTGGGTTAAACAGTTGACTCACCATCCCTACAAACACAAAAGGTATATCGTCATGATCAAAAACCACACCAAAACCTTGTCGATGCTTTTGGCCGTCGCGTTTATGACCACCAATGGTCAAGCCCAGGATACGCCAATCGTCATTCAAATTTCAGGGGGTGCTGGCGAAATTGCTGCACCGGAGGCTATCCAAACTATTTTTGCGACCCAGGGCACAACCGCCTTCTTGACTCAAGGTGGTGGGCAACAATTAATTACCTCATCAGTATCTGGTGGGTTCTTTGGTGGTGCATCACCGGAGTATTTATTACGGATGAAGCAAATTCAAGATGAACTGGTTTTAGAAGCGGGACAAATTGAAAAAATAACCGCCGCAGTAAAAGACATCCAAACCCGACGTCAAGAAGTATACAAAGGGGTTACCGATATCGCTCCCGAAAAGCGGCGGGAATTCTATGCTGAAATGAATACGGTACATCAAGAATTACTAGCAGAAAAAATCGGCCAAATCCTACTGCCAAAACAGAAAAGTCGGTTAGAACAAATTCAGTACCAGATGCAAATGAAATCTGGCGGTGCTTATGCGTTTCAAAATCCTAAACTTGCCGAAGCGCTGGGAATTACTCCCGAACAACTAAAAGAACTTCAACAAAAAAATCTTGCCGCCAATCGTGAACTTGTCTTAGAATACCAACGCATGCGGAAAGAATCACAAGAAAAAATCCTTGTTGAAGTGCTTACCAAAGAACAACAAAAAAAGATAGAAGCACTGACCGGCGAAAAGTTTGAACTGCAACCTGCCCAACGTGGTAACTTCAATGTATTGCCGAGTGGCAAAAAGACACCGACGAAAAAATAGACTGCGGTCGTAAATTGTTAGCAAACAATACAAAGAAGCGAGTACATGGGGCGTGCGCTCCCTTGGTCATATGATTGGATGAACTCATTCATGGTAAATCGAATTTTTTTTGTTGTTGTGGCGATGATTCTGTCTATTCCGCAAATTACGGAAGCACAACAGGAAAAACCTCGCTCCCTCAAACAGTCGATTGAATTGGCAATTCCATTTGTGCAACGGAACGCTCAAACATGGATCGACCAGAAAAAATGCGTGTCGTGCCATCAAGTCCCGTTCGGTTTGTGGAGTACACAGATTGCTAAGAATGCCGGATACAAAACCGATGAAAAGCTGTTTCAAAAACAATCAAAATGGGCATTGGAGTTCTGTGACAATAATCTTAACTCCAAGACAATGAAACGCGATGGGGCCGGTACAGACACCATCTATCAAATACTGCTCAGTGGTATCGCCACCACAAAAGCTGACACAGCCGATTCCTTGGCAGTCTTGCTAGCGACGCTACAAGAACCCGATGGTTCCTTTAAACCGGCAGGGCAGTTGCCCACGCAAAAACGGCCTCTACTCGAAACCACACACGTTTCCACTGGGTGGGCCGCCATCATGTACAACGACATCGGCAGCAGAGAATATCAAGGGACGATCGAAAAAGCGCTGAAGTATTCCATGAGTGATTTTCGTGGTGACAGTACAGAATGGCTCGCCGTAAAATCGATATTAGATCACCAACGCCAATCAAAAACAGAGTCCGCAGCCTTGACTCGGTTACTCGAATCGCAGCACGACGATGGTGGCTGGGGTTGGGATCACACCAGTATCAGCGATGCATTTGCTACCGGTGTCGCATTGTACGCGCTGTCTCGTTGTGGCCGTAAATATCAGAACGTCATCGAAAAAGCGCAGACGTTTCTTATCCACACGCAAACAGCTAATGGGAATTGGATCGTTCCGAGTACAAAAAAGGTCCGCAACAACAAACCCGGCGCTACGTCCAATTACTGGGGAACCTGCTGGGCAGTAATTGGCCTAGTCTCAACAGAATAAACACTCCGTAGAGTCGCAACTTGCACTCGATGCATCCACCTACGAGATTTTCTGTTCAATCGAGCAGCGGAGTGGTTTCACCGACTACTCTTTGTAATTCAGCAACGGCAATGGCCCTGTCTGCAACCGCTTGGTGATAACCAAGTTGCAGCATCAACAAACTACGAAAATCTCGGGTCAAACGATCAAACTCGACCTCGCCATTTGCATACGCCGATTGATCCGTCTCTAACGTTTGTTGTGCCTGCGGGATGATCGTGTCCTTATATAAAATGGCTGTCTCATCAGCACGACCTATTTCAGCTAGTAATTGAACTATAACTGCCGTGGTCCGGTCAGTTAGCGTTTCAATCGATAACGTAGAAGCGTCATACACATATTTCGCTTCTTCCTCCAAAGCATCGTATTTTTTGTCCCAAATTGGAACGCTCACTTGGAGACCAATGAACCATGGGTCTTCACCAACTTTCAAGCTCGGGTTAGGTGCTCGGTTGTCGTCTGTCAGAAAATAGCTCGCCATAACTGTAACGTCCGGACGGCGGCTTAGTTGTGCAACAGTGACACCCCATTTTTTGGCTTGATTGCGCAAACGAGCGGCTTGAATCTCCGGTTGAGATTGCAGAGCAATTTCTACTAGGTCAGCTTGGGATTGCGCTGGAATCGATACGGCAATTTTTTCTGGAGAGATTATCTTAGCGTCCAGCGACCGATTCATCAGACGATTGAGACTCGCGATTTGACTCGTCCGTTGTTGTTTGAGACGTGTAAGACGTTCCTCAAGTTTGGTAAGTTCAAGGGTGCCCAACAACACGTCTCGTGACGAACCTCTTTCGGCGGCGATCAAAGAATTGGCGACATCGATCAACGACTGTAACGTTTGCTGATTGTTTTTGGTCACCGAGAATTGTTGTTCAATTAAGTAAAGCCGGAACCACCCAACACGGACTTGCGACAAGATTTGCAACCGTGCACTACGATAATCGGCCTTAGCAGCTAATGCTTGAAGCGTTGCCAACTGTTGTTTTGCATCAAGTGTTTCAACCCAGGGGATCATTTGGCTAAGGCTGATACTGCCCCGCTGTGAACCTGTTGCGGTTTCAATCGGACGACCAAAGAAGTTCGCACCGATTTTGGGATCTGGTAGTGAATCGACATATCTCGTCTTAGCAGTCGCTGCCTCAAACACTAAGCCTAATCGCTGAATTTCGCTGTTGTGCTCTAGGGACCATTGCTCCAATTCGCTCCGTGTTTGCAAAGGTTCACCCGATGCTTGTTCGGTCGTTTGTTTTTCGGTCGCAGCGGAAGTGTTAACGGACGTCTGTTGGTCTTCATTGGAAGAATTAGCGTCTAGTGAACGACTCGGTTCAATCAAAGACGCTTGAGGGTATCGAGGTGTGGGTAAATTAATTGCGCAACCAGACATATATAAAACACCCCATATGAGTGGCAAATAAAGTCTGAGACGATTGGTGGGGATAATAGTTTTACGCACTTTTTATTTATTGCTTTAACAAGGAAATAATCACTTCTTCACAGCGTAAATCGTCCAAAATACGTGGAATATTGCACTAATCCATCGGAAATAAAGGGGTTCGTGAATCGCCGTTTTAGAAAACACAATACTCGTATTTAGGTCGAATGAGCGGAACGATCATTTTAAGCAAAAAAACCCATTTTCATGAAATGAATCAAACTATACTATAACCGTACGAAATGTATTTGAGGTTTTACGGAGTTCATTGAATTGCATAAGCAAATTCACAAAATAATCATGGCAACAGCAGTTTTGCTGCAAATGATTGCGCCAACTTGGGCACTGAATGGCCTTTGCGACAATACCGATGCATCTTGTGCACAAGGTATGGATGCAATGAAGGATTGCGTTTGCGCAATGCCAGTCGCTGAAACTGTGTCTACCTGCTGTGCGGCCCCAAAAGAACCTCTCACAGATACAATCAGCTTGCACGCTGTATCATGCGTGTGCTACGTGCAACACAGTGAACCATGGTTGCCGCCACAAGGCATAGTGTTCAGCGAACTTGTCCCGGTCAGCTTTGTTTGCGGTTTTATACAGCACAATGCCAACGATCAATACTTGGCCGCTGCGAAGCGTAACCAAGTTACCACACCGATGTCAGCGAGTCGCATGCCTAGATATGCGCAAATTGTTCTAAGTGTCTGGCTGACC
>Ga0315334_10000218_pt1 | contig 36598 bp, 22 predicted proteins | sample M150034915metaG_FD_205555 | JGI IMG/M metagenome (GOLD analysis project Ga0315334, IMG submission 205555) | Ammonia-oxidizing marine archaeal communities from Monterey Bay, California, United States - M1 500m 34915 | ecosystem: Environmental > Aquatic > Marine > Intertidal zone | place: USA... | reverse complement strand
TGCCTTAGATTTACATAATTTTCAGGCTCTGGCATCGCATGTTCAGTTGCTGCGCCTTAAAATGAGACAAGGGAACTTAGGTTTCTTGCGACATGTGCCATTTTTAGTGGCATTCGTTTTTCCGTAAGTCATTTATTTGAAAGGGCTTGCGTAGTTGTTCTTGCGATCCAAGCAAGTGTTTTTTCCGCAGTATGCACTTTACGGCCAGCCTCGGCTTTGGCGTAAGTGATTGACGAAAAGAACAGAACCTTGAACTGTTAACCTCGGGTTTAAATCGACCATGGTGGCATATTTGTCAGTACGCAGCGGTCCTGAGAAGGGAAAGCAGTTCCCGTTGGATCCCTCTCGGCCGTTGCATATAGGCCGCGGTTCGAGTTGCGACATCATGTTGACCGATCCGGTGGGTTCGCGTTTCCATGCGGTCGTCTATTTTGAAGATGGTAATTGGCACCTGCGGGATACCAGCAGTCGGAATGGAACCCACGTCAACGGTCAGAAGACCGATCATGCGAGACTGCTGGACAAAAGTCTGGTGACCATTGGCAGTACCGACATGCAATTGGTCGAACCGGATTTGGAAGCGTCGGATGAGGGACCGCCAACGGACACCCAGACCAAAGAGGTACACACGACCGGCACCTGGCGTCTGGAATTGGATGATCCCATTGCAGACGTCGCCTCAGCGGGGCACCTGATTGATCTTTATGCGCTTAGCCTCAATCTGCTGAAGAACGAGAATTCCGAAGCAGTGATTGATACCGTCATTGAACTTCTCAGGAACAGAACTGGTTCGGACGTGGTTGGGATGTCGTTTGATTCTGGCGATGGTCGGATGAAGCCGCAACGCGTCCAACCGGCTGATCAGGCTGATTCGATCAGTCTGAGCAAGACACTGGTCCGGCGGGTTTTGCGAGACGGTGAGGCGATCTGGATCAACGAGGAAGCTCGGCGCGGGAATCCCGGCATGTCGGAGGAGGATCGTTGGTCAGATGTCATTTATGTACCGCTGGAAAGCGATGGTAACAACTTGGGTGTGTTGCACCTCTATCGCGAACACCCCACTTACGACTCCAGTCATTTTGAATTGGCTGTCGCTGCAGGCCGCTTGCTGGCTGTTGGTTTGGGTCGCGCTTTCGAACGGGGTTCTTTGCTGGCCGAGAAACAGCGTATTGCTGCACGGAATGCCGATACAGATGAACTGATCGGCCAAAGTGCGAGCATGAACAAGTTGAAAGCGAAGATTCGCAGAGTGGGCAATGCTAGTGGTTCGGTGTTGATTCGAGGAGAGAGCGGAGCGGGAAAGGAACTGGTCGCTCGCGCCGTTCATCGTTCAAGTCAACGTGCTAGCAGGCCCATGTTGACCGTCAACTGCGCTGCTATTCCTCGAGATCTAATTGAGAGCCAGTTGTTCGGGCATCGCAAGGGTGCATTCACCGGCGCAGACAATGACCACATTGGGTGGTTCCAGCAGTCGCACACGGGCACGCTGTTTCTTGACGAGATCGGTGAGTTGACACTCGAGGGACAGGCAAAACTATTACGTATTCTTGAGGGGCACCCGTTTCTGCCGGTGGGAGCGACTGAAGAGGTGTTGGTTGATGTTCGTGTCATCGCGGCGACCAATCGTGATCTTGGCGAGTTTGTGAGGGAACGGAAGTTTCGCGAGGACCTGTTCTACCGTTTGAGCGTGTTTGAGTTGTTCGTCCCGCCCTTGCGAGAGCGTGACGGGGACATCGAATTGTTAATGGATCATTTTTTGGACCATTTTTCCATGCAACATGGCCGTGCCAGCTTGGGCGTGTCAGATGCGGCTCGCGATCATCTGCGACACTACGCTTGGCCAGGTAACGTTCGGCAATTGCGGAACGTGATTGACAGCGCTGTCGTCATGGCTGATGAGCCGAACATTGAAGTTGATGACTTGGGTTTGCGGGATGCCGGCATCAGCCGTCTTGATACGCTCCGCATTGACGAATGGGAGCAGCGGCTCATTTTGAAAGCGTTGAGGCGGACCAGTGGAAATGTTCCCGAAGCAGCGAGGCTACTAGGGGTCAGTCGAGCGACGGCCTATCGTAAAATCACCGAATACAATATCGAGCGGTAGCTTTGCGAGCGATTCTCTCGGCACCAGGTTCACGCGGCGATGTGAATCCAATGATTGCTATTGGTCGTCGTCTTCTAGAGGATGGACACGAGGTGGTGATCTCTTTGGCCGAGCCTTATGCCGAGGTGGCCGAGCAAGCGGGGCTTCAAGTCGAGTCGTTGATTGGCCGCGATAAGTTCACCGAAACGCTCGGCGATCCTAATGTTTGGAAGCCTATACGTGGGCCGTTGCAGGTCTTTCGCTCGGTGGTTTCCGAGTTTCTTGAGCGTCACCAGGAAGTTATCCATCGTTATCACGTTCCTGGGGAAACGGTTCTGGTTTCGCATCCACTGGACCTGGCGTCCCGTGTCTTTCGAGATGCGCACCCCGAAACGCCGCTGGCCAGCGTTCACTTACAGCCGGTCATTCTGCGGACGCTTCAGGACCCTCCGCGGCTGTCAGGATGGTGGTTTGAGTTTTCACGCCCGCAGTGCTTGATGAGTGCGACCTACTGGCTGATCGACACGCTCGCCGTTGATCCGATGATACGAGCTCCGATCAACCGGATGAGATCCTCTTATGGGCTCAAGGCGATACGACGGCCACTGCACCAATGGTGGCATTCACCCGATCGAATTCTGGCCATGTATCCAGAGTGGTTTGCACCTGCAACGGCGTCATTTGCACCTCGGCTGATGCATTGTGGGTTTCCCCTGCAGGATCACTGCCTGAACGATTTCTCACCGCCACAGGATCAGCCGATTGTGTTCACCTCGGGGACAGCTCACCACCACTGCCGAGCATTCTTTCAAATGGCGGTCAATGCGTGCCGGGAACTAAACAGGCCCGGCTTGTTATTGTCGACGTTCCCTGAAAATTTTCCTCCGGATCTGCCCGAGACAGTTCGCCCGCTGTCGTACGTTTCGTTCAGTCAGTTACTGCCGCACTGTTCGGCGATTGTTCATCACGGTGGGATTGGTACGACCTCTCAGGCCTTGGCTGCCGGGATTCCGCAACTCATTCGACCGTTGGCATTCGATCAATTCGATAATGCAAGTCGCGTCGAGAAGCTCGGACGTGGCCGTTGGCTAAGAAGTGATCGGAATCTGGTAAACGACCTTGGCGCCATCCTCGCATCTGGTGTCGATGATGCGGAGAAAGAGGGTTTGAAAACGGGGAGGCAAGCCTGCGGCGTAGATGCTGCCGGTGTGGCTGCGAGAGAAGTGCAACGAATGGTTCACCAGCGGTAGGGGAAATTCCAGATGGAATGTTGGGATTTCGCTCGTTCGTGTGTGCGGAACAAACGGCCTCCTCGCAGCACGGTAGAATACTAGTAGACCGCATCGGCGATGCGGTCTTTTTGGTCGATGCTGTGTGCTGTTGGTTCTGTCTGCGAAACAGCTCACGGTATTGGTATTGCTGTACCCGATTCGTTTTTTAGTCTCCTAAAACAGGTGATTCATGCGTTTGTTGTTGTTGTTTCTGGTCGTCACCTTGATGATCGATGTGACCTCTGCTGAACCAGTTCGTCCCAATGTGGTGTTGATACTATTGGATGATATGGGGCTACATGATTTATCGATTGAAGGCAGCACGTTTTATCGCAGTCCGAATATCGACAAGCTTGCACGTGGCGGCATGCGTTTTACCCAGGGTTATGCAACCTGTCGTGTTTGCAGTCCTTCGCGGGCCAGTATCCAATTGGGGCAATTTACCGCTCGGCACGGGGTGACCAACTGGATTGGTGCCCGTTCAGGAATGGATTGGCAACGCGAGGATCGGTTGCTGCCAGCAGAGTACGTAAGGGCATTGCCCTCGGACGACATTTCGATCGCAGAGGCGATGAAAGAAGCTGGCTATCGCACCTTCTTTGCAGGTAAATGGCATTTGGGAGGCGATGGTTCGTTGCCGACGGATCATGGATACGACGTTAATGTGGGAGGCCATCACCGAGGTAGTCCACCAGGTGGTTTTTTTTCTCCCTACAAGAATCCTGAATTGAAGGATGGCCCTGCGGGGGAATCATTGACGCTGAGGCTCGGACGCGAAACAGCAGATTTTATCCGCGATAACCGAGACCGTCCTTTTTTTGCGATGTTGTCGTTTTATAGTGTTCACGCACCCGTCCAGACCTCTCGGGAACTGTGGGGCAAATACCAGGCTGCCGCGGCAAAACTTCCTCCGGTCAAAACTCGTTTCAAAGTTGATCGTACGTTGCCTGTACGTCAGGTTCAGGATCACCCGGTTTATGCAGGCATGGTGGAGACGACCGACCGAGCGGTTGGTCGCGTGCTTGATGCGCTCGACCAATCTGGTCTTGCCGAATCGACCATCGTGATCTTCACGAGTGACAACGGTGGGGTTTCATCCGGTGACGCTTTTGCGACCAGCAACCTTCCCTTGAGGGGCGGGAAAGGGCGGCAATGGGAAGGCGGCATTCGAGAGCCATTTTATATTCGCTATCCAGCAGTGACCCAGCCCGGGGCAACGTGTGACGTGCCCGTAACCGGCGCCGATTTCTATCCGACAGTACTGGAACTGTGTGGACTTGCAGCAAAACCCTTGCAGCATGTTGATGGAGTCTCGTTGGTACCCTTGCTAAGGGGACGCCCGATTGCTGAGCGACCGCTCTACTGGCACTATCCGCACTACGATAATCAGGGGGGCGAACCCAGTTCACTGTTCAGAGATGGCGACTGGAAGCTGATTCACTACTACGAGGATGGCCGCAACGAGTTGTACGATTTGAGCGTTGATCTCGCTGAAACCAGTGATCTTGCCCTGACGCATCCCGTTCGGACTCGGGAAATGTGGGATCAGTTGCGAAGTTGGTTGATTTCCGTCAACGCCCGTTTCCCTAAGCCAGATCCGCGTTTTGATGCTGCAAAGACTGAAGCTAAATTCCGGAGGATGCAGACTGAACTGAAAGCCAATTTGGAAAAGTCTCACGCTCGGATGCTCGAGCCCGACTGGAAACCCAACCAAAATTGGTGGGGCAGCTTGGTCACTGAAGATTGATCTGACTGGTTCTACTGATGGTGTTGCCGTCGCAACCTGAACAACCTGCACGATCCTTCGCTCGGCTGCCGCAGAAACGGTGAAATTGGAACAATTCTCGTCACCGGCTCGACCAGAGTAACCCATGTTTCAGCAACAGACCGGTTGTTCTGGTGATGTGCCTTTGTTTTTGCCCCGACGGTTTAATGAGTTTCAACTTCGCGCAGCCTGACGATCCATTCAATTGGTGGCCGGAACAGCAGCAGGACAGTCCGCAAATACGCGGTGGCATCGAGATGTTGCGTTGCCTCGACGAGGCGTTTGATCTGGCCTCTGCTTTGACTGAGGACCTCGGTTATCCCACAGGCATGCTCGATCATTGCGATGTGCGAGACGATAGCGATGCCACGGTGCTACTGCCGTTACCGAACGAATTCCTTCGACTGCTGGATTCACTGCAATTGGTCGTGTTCGTGACCTTAGTGCAAGCTCAGACGGCGTTTTCGTTCGATGGTGTCGGTCCTCTGATCGTGGAATTGGGGTTCCCGACAAAACCTGAGTCTGCGCGTGGTGCTACCCCGCCAGTCGAAAGCAATTGCATCCGAATTGAATCCGGGGACAACACGAGTCATTGCTGTCGTGGTTGCCACGAATTTATTCAGCATAGTATTCTGTGGCAGAAAGCACTGTCGTCCTTTTCTCAGAAACCGGATGACATGTCGCCAGCGACAACCGAGGGGTCAGAGACATGTCGCGCGGGCGAAAACGCTCTCGTCCCGGCGTCTGTTGGAACTGAGACCAATACGATCTATGTCGTGTATGACGGAAAGCAGTTTCGTTCGGTGCCAGAGACGGAGACGGAGACGTCAGGTGCAAGGAACGCTAGGCGGCACAACAGTGCGGCGGATTCAGTTTCGCAAGAGCCTGACAGGAGTCAGGAATCTGGGAATCGAGTTCTTTACAGGTGCAAGGAACTGATGTGGGGACCGCATTGGGTGAATCACCAGGATGACGATTGTTCCAATTCCAAGAGGAAGCCGTCTGAAACGGAGTCGATCAACCAGGCAGATTCCGCTTGTAACCCGGTGTTTCCGCGGCGGGCAGGTCGACATCGTGCTCTTCCTGGAAACGTCGCCGCTCGATCGCGTCTGCGTAGTATCGGAGCCAAGTGTCATTGTCTTCGATGCAACGCCACTCCAAAAACTTGCCGGGGAGTTCGACCTTTTTCTCACAACACTGAAGAATGTCGCGATAAACGATCTTGTATAGTTCCCTATCCGAAAGGTGATCAGTGAAACGCAGCACAACTTTCTGTGAGTAGAGACGGGCGATTGCCTGCCTGAGCACCTGCGATAATGTCTCGTCATCGAGAGAGTCGGGCGTGGGCAGTTCCATTGCAGGTGCGAACCAGTTTGCAATGGGTAATGCCGGGGCACGCTCCCAGGCGAGCATTGAAGCCAAGTACTCGTTTTCGGTACGAAGTGACATCCGTGCAATCGAGGGGTCATCAATCGACTCGTCGCGATACGGTTCCAGTTCGTCTCGCAACCGGGCGTTGGCCAGCAGCAGATCAACCTCGTCGATTGCGTGTCGGCTGGTCTCGCTTGTGTCCATGTTCGATTGCCTCAGACGGGTTTCCAGATTCACATCAGGCCGATGCTGCCAGCGACGAATTTGTCAGTGGTTGCATGTGCCCTCACGAAACCGATCCTATCTGTCTCAATCTCGTTCTCAACGTGGTTTTGAGCCAATTTAGGCGTTTGGTCAGAAATTCAGACCGCTGCCCATGCCCTGATCGTTACGAGCGGAAACGTTTATCATTTTTTGCCAAGTTTTACGCTTTGCGGCTGGAGGACACCGCAGCAGCACGCGAGTCATAAGCTACGCAATTGGCTGGTTTTAACGGTAAAACTTGTTAGCGACGGGGCGAGTTCGCGAGTCGTCAGGCTTGTTTTCCGGCTGCTGTCTGTTCGTACAACGCGGCATGCCGCTGCACCATGGCGGCAACACTGAATTCTGATGCGATTCGGCTCCGGGCGTTTGTTCCTAACGCCTGCGCTGTTGTCGGGTCGTCAAGCAACTCATTTGTCTGGCGGGCAAAGTCAGCGGTGTCCCCAAGTTCTACCAGCCTGCCGGTTTCCTGATCGATGACCAAATCGCGATTTCCGGGGATATCTGACGCAATCACGGGAACGCCAGCCTGCATCGCTTCAATCACGGAATTACTTTGCCCTTCGTACTCGCTTCCGATCCAGAATGCATCGGCGTGTGGCAGCAGAGCGGGGACATCATCCCGCTGTCCGCAAAAGCGAACGTGGGTGGGGATTGTTACTGCGTCTCGATGCCTTAGCAACTCTCCACGCTGGGGACCATCGCCAACGATCACAAGCGTGGTGTCCTCTCGTAATGTTCCCAGTAGTTCAGCCGACCAGATCAGGTCGCGGTATCTCTTTTGAGGCCAGAGACGACCGACAGCGAGGATTAGTTTCCGTTGTGGATCGACGCCGAGAGAATCGCAAACCTCGTCTCGTGAACGCAAACTTGGCAGTGCCGTTTCAATGCCGTTTGGAATCAGTGTGAACCGCTTCGCAGCGATGCCATGGGCGGCATAAAAATCACGGACTCCGGTGCTATTGGTTGTGATCGTTTCACTGATCTTTGCCAGTTGCCGGTCGATCATGAAATGGGCAGCCGTTTTCCATGGATCGACACAGCGTTCACTTCCGATGATTCGGGGAACTCTGGCCATGCGTGCTGCTGCCCTGCCAAAGCTGTTTGCCGCAAATAGCCAGGTGTGAACGATTTCTGGTTGCAGTCGTTTCAGTTCACGTCGTAAACGAAAGAAGGCTGAAGGATCTGCTTTGAATCGTTTCCCAATCACCGTGACCGGGATGCCTGTATCATGCAGTTTCTGGCTTCTGGGTCCGTCTCTGGTGAGCAGGATCACATGCACATCAAAGCGGTCACGCGGCAGGTTTTCGGCTAGCAGGCAGAGTTGTTTCTCGGCTCCACCGCGATCCATGGTAGGTATCAGCAGGACGACACGCTTCGTCATGAAACGGCCTCCGAGGTTGAAGGGGGCGGACTGGATGTCCGTTGGCGGACTAGCGTCTCCATCAAGTTCATGTACGACTGGACGCTTTCAGTTTGCGGTCTTGAGCGAAGTAGCACTCGACGTAGTTCAGAGGCTCGGGCACGGGCCTGGTCAACATCATCCAGTACGCGGAGGACTGCCAGACGGGTCTGTTTGACTGTGGATTCCGCGGACCAGTTGATCAGGGAATCGGATGCTGAGCTTGTCTGTAGTGCTGCATGGGGCCCCGAGCCTGGGCTCGCTGGCGGCCCGCACAGAACGGCCTGAGTCGCTGGGGTTTTGACCGCGATAATCGGTAATTCGGCGGAAACCGCGGTCGGCAGAAAGTGCTCCAGCCCATGGTCGTCTGGTTGCAGAAAAAGATCGGCGGCGTGACACAGGTCGCTGAAATCCGAGAACGAGCCCGGCATGGCAATCGAGGAACGGACACCATCGCTCCGCAAACTCTCGTAGATCCAGTCTCGATAAGGTCCGTCACCAATGAACCAGATCCGCAGGTCGGGGTAGTGAGTGATCAGCTGTGGGGCGATTTTGACTAGCAGGTTGATACCGCCTTCGCGAGTCATGCGAGAGCCGCAGAGCAGAACGGGCGTATCGTCGGATGCGATTAGGTCGGCGTTGACGCTCGCCAATGCCGACCGGGTTGCCTGACGAGTCTGTTGCGTCCGGGGTGGCGATGCAGCGAATCCCTCGTTGATCCGATATACCTTCTCTGTCGGATATCCCTCAGCGATCAGTTCGCGGTGACAGAGTCCACTTTTGGCGATGACGGCATCAGCCAGTTTGCCAATGTTTCCGCACTTCTTTGCGGTACGGTTGGATTTCCACCAGGACTGGTCACTTCTCGCGCCCCAGCCACTGTAACGCAGGATAACAGGAACACCCAGTGCTCGGCCCGTTTCCGTGACGGCGATTGCCTCTTCCCGAATGGCATCAACCATCAGTACATCAAATCGGCTGGCATTCTGATTCAGCCATCCACTTAAGTGCTTCACGTAGCGTCCCATGGACCAGTCACTCCGCGGCGCAGCGGCAGGTCGATGCACCGGAATCTCTCGTACGACCAGTTCCTCTGGCCATGATGATGCGAAACGCGGCGTGAGAACTTCCACTTGGATTCCTGCGCGGTGTAGGACGCAAGCCAACTCGGTCAGAAAACAAGCCGAATCTGACGATCCATGTGGCCAAAATCTCCGGCCAATCAGCAGCACACGAAGAGAACGGTTCACGTCTCTAATTCCGCAGTGGTGGCTGCAATCTCGACCGGTTCGAGAATGGCCAGGTAGGGAAGATTTCGGTACATGTCGAGGTAGTCCAAGCCGTATCCCACTACGAATTCATCAGGGATCATAAAGGCGACGAAATCAGGACGCATCTTTACAATGTGCTCCGTGCGTTTGTGTAGCAGGACTGCTGTCCGAACCGAGGATGCTCCGAAATCATGCATCATGCCACAAAGCCTGTCCAGAGTTCTGCCCGTATCGAAAATATCGTCCACTAACAGCACGTCACGACCCTTCACGTCGATCATCATGGCTGAATCGACGTGAAGCTCACCCGAGGTGGTACCCGTTCGATAGCTTGAAGCCTGAACGACGCCCACTCGCTGCGGCATCGACAGACGACGGATCAAATCTGCAAACAGAACTAGACTGCCTGTCATGATCGCAATGACTGTCAGCGGGCGATCGCCGTAGTGGTCGTCAATCTTGGATGCAAGCTTCTCAACGCCTTCGTTTAAGTCAGCTTCGCTCAGCAATGTCCGCATTGTGGCTCCGTAAAAGTCTTTGTCTGGTTTGAGTATCGGCAGACCGTAGCCTGCATCCTGCTGTTGAAATCGGTAATGTAGGTGGTTTGCGGCAACTGTTCCCGCGATCCGAATTGCAACGAATGTTTCGTTTGAGATTGGCCGATACAAGCCCTTAGCAGGTCAACCGGCTCGGTCGCTACCGATGTTTGTCGACCCTGCTTCCATCGGGCATCCGAGCAGAATCTAAGGGTGCATCATATCGCATTTCCCGTTGACTGGACGCATGACAAATTCTCAGCGACTCGCCAAAGTGCGCACGCGATTCCTGAAGTGGATGCTGGATGTCCATCACGACCAGTCAACAGCTGACTCGAATCGACCACTGATTCGCCGTGAAAGCATGCTGATTCGTGACGAGTTTTTCTGCGGTCGGCGGTTTCATTCCGACCAATATGATGCCATTTGGTTTATCGAAGAAGATGTACTCAAAATCTTTCGAGCCGATGGAACGCTAGCTCAGACGCTGCGTGGCGCCGAAATCGATGCTGCTGAGGTGAACGAGTTTGCGATAGCTGCCAGCGACGCTGTCGCGGGGGCGAAGCATTCCCAATCGATTCGGCAGGAAGATCCACACGAGATTGCCCCGCATGCCGGCAGCGAGCCGGATTCGCAGCCATCTGACGGTTCTGATGACTCCCGCATACTGAAGTTGCACGACCCGTCGACTGTGCCTGATGCACAACGCGACCAGACAGCTGCGGAGGATCAGGCAGCTGTTGGTAATCACGACGAAGGTGAAACGCGAAGGGCTGCTTGAACTTCACGCCGGATGCCCCGTTTCATCCACTTGGACGAACAACTGGCTGTCGCAGCAGCTGGGTAATACGGCAGTGTTCCAATGTCTGATTTTGCTCTGGTCCAGCACATGCATGAGCTGAGGCCTAGCACCCGCATTTGCTGGGGTTCAGTTTTCGGGTTTCCTGAGGCACACCTACCGTCTGTGGGATGCGAAACCAACGTTGCTGATAGCTCATCCCGGCAATCGACCGGAATCCGCATTGCGTTTGCTCATCGACTGGGATTCTTCGTATATTAGTGTTCTGCACTTACTCGTGTTCTGCACTGTTCTTCCGACCCAGTACCGTCTCTTGCGGAAATGATCATGTTGAAGATTCTCTCTCGCGTTACCTGTAGAACTGTGTTCTGTCCCCCGTTGGTTGGAGTTTCAAAGCTGTTGCTTGGAACCCTGACTCTGTTGGCTGGAACGTTAACGCTTTATGGCCAAGAGCAACAGGCGGAAAAGAAGGTAGATGCCAACATGCGGGCAGCGCAACGGGCAACGCAAATACTGCAGGCGACGGCCGAGTGGCAGCCGATGCTGAAGGGTGAAACGCTCGACGGTTGGTCGGGTGACACCCAGGGTTACGTTGTTGAGGATGGTGTGCTGATCTGCAAAAAGGGCAGCAAAAACTTGGTGACTGAGAAGCAGTATTCTGACTTTGCTTTTCAGTTTGAATTTAAGTTGCAGGAAAGTGGCAACAATGGAATCGGCATTCGGGTTCCTGGCGAAGGACATCCTGCGAGCAGCGGGATGGAGATTCAAATCCTCGATCACAATGGCGCGAAGTACAGCGGGATGGCTGAATTGCCAGATGGCAAGCAAAGAAAAATGAGCTGGTTGAAACCCTGGCAGTACCACGGATCAATTTACGGAATCACGCCGGCAAAAACCGGTTATTTGAAACCTGTTGGTGAGTGGAATCAGGAAACCATCATTGCCATTGATGACCACGTCATGGTGATACTGAACGGAGCAGTGATCGTTGACGCTTTCCTTGATGACACGGTGCCAGTGGATGGTAGGCAGCACGCAGGAATGAAGAGCAGGATTGGACATCTTGTCTTGGCTGGGCACAGCGATCGAGTCGAGTTTCGAAACCTGAGAATTGCTGATTACGCTGTGCCGGCTGCTGAACACGCTGCCAGTCAGGACAATGTCCCACCAAGTGGTTTTGTGGCCTTGTTCAACGGCAAGGACTTAAGTGGCTGGAAGGGGCTGGCCCACAAAAATGCCACTGAGCGACGGAAACTGCAGGGCAAAGCCATGCGTGACGCCCAAGAACAGGCGGATACGGTGATGCGAGAACATTGGTCCGTCGTCGACGGCGTGCTGACCTACGATGGCAAGGGTCAGAGCTTGTGCACGGGCCGCGATTACGGCGATTTCGAGATGTACATTGACTGGAAAATTCCGCCCGGAGCAGATTCGGGTATCTACCTGCGGGGAACGCCCCAAATCCAGATTTGGGACCCATGGGATTTGCGTATGAAAGGGCAGCAAGAAGGCGAGCCATCCGAGGCTGTCTCGATCACGCCGGAAGAATGGGTCGCAGCCTATAAAAATGGACGAAATCTTGGTTCCGGAGGTCTCTGGAACAACAAGCGTTGGCGAAACGCTCCGACCGCTCTTGCTGACAAACGCCCAGGGGAATGGAATCGATTCCTGATTCGAATGGTTGGTGACAAGGTTACGATCTGGTTGAACGGCAAGCGTATCGTGGATCGTGTGGCGTTAGAAAACTATTGGGATAAAACCGGCACGATCCCATTGATTCGCGCTGATCAAATTGAGCTGCAGCACCATGGCAGCGCCTTGTATTTCAAAAACCTCTCCATCCGTGAATTGCCATACTAGGCAGCCCGCATCATCCCCCAATGCGTGCTGACGATTGTGAGGATGTTGGGGCCTTTTTAGAGATCAGGCACGAAGCATCATTTGACTTCAATGATCGCTTTCTCTACTTTTCCCTGCAGAGAAAAGGGCTGTTCGTATTTGCCGACGACGCTTTCCGAATCACTGCCGATTTCAAGAGGCTCTTGCGGTTGGTTGGAAAGTGAACTGCCCAGTTTCTGATCGGCCACCTGTTGGTCGCCGACTGTCACCCTCAATCGACCGCTCTTTGCCAGGGAAACCTGGATTGCCATGTCGCCATTGGCGTTGGCTTGCGTGTCTACAACGGTTTGCTTTCCGTTGACGCTCGTCGCAAATCGAAGCGTGCCTTCCTGTACATAGAGCGCCCAGCCGTGATTGGATCCTCCCTGAGCTGCGATCACTCCATCTCCAGTAACATTGACTTTGACAGTGAGATCAAAGCCGCGTTTCTGCACGAAAGGTGCTTTGTCGCTGCTAAGTTGATCTCCATGTTTCAGCTCGAAACGTTTCTGATCGCGGTTGGCTGCTGCGGATTTCTGTGATTTTGGATTCAGGGGAAGCACATTGGCACGTTCGGCATACGCTTGCCACAAGGCAGCCATTTTCTGGGTCTGGAAGGGTTGCTTGATGCTCAGGTCATTCTGTTCACTGCGGTCCACGTCGATGTTGTACAGTTCCCATTTTCCTTTGACTCCTTTGGCAACCAACTTGTATTTGCCAACTCGGATAGCTCGATTGCCTTCGTGTTCCCAGTAGATTGCCTCGCGGTCGAGTGGGTTGTTACGGAAAACAGGACTGAGACTCTTGCCCTCCATTGGTTTGATGGGTTGCCCGTCGTGGAATTCTTCTGGGTACTGGGCACCCGCCACATCCACTGCGGTTGCCATCAGATCTACGAGATGGCCAGGAGTCATTTCCAATTCTCCACGACGCGAAATCTGATCTGGCCAGTGAACGATCAATGGCGTCGAAATGCCACCTTCATGCGTGTAGTGTTTGTATTCGCGAAATGGCGTATTTGAAACAGTGGCCCAACCACGACCATAGCCAATCGCGGTGTCAGCCGGTCCTGCCATCGATCCCTTGCCAGTTCTCATGGCATAACCATCCCGTGACTGTTTGGGGGTCATGTCGGGCTGCAGATAGTCTGCTGCCAACACAGGCCGGTTCGGTTTGTCGGTGCGTGGTCCGCCAATCCCACCGCGTCCATAGTTCTCAGCGCATCCACCGTTGTCCTGAAAGAAACAGATCAGTGTCTTTTCGAGTTGCCCGGTGTCTTTCAGAGACTGAACAATGCGGCCGATCCCCTGGTCCATGTTGTCGACCATCGCAGCATAAACTTCCATGTTGCGTTTGTCCCACTCCCAAAACTCTTTCTCCTTCCACGCATCATCGATAAGCCAGTTTTTGGTGTTGCTGCGATCAATCAGTCCCAATTTGATCATGCGGTCGTAGCGTGCGTTGCGGATGGCATCGTAACCCGTATCGTATTTGCCTTCGTATTTGGCAATGTCTTTCTCAAGCGCGTGCATCGGCCAGTGAGCGGCGGTGAAGCTGACATACATGAAAAACGGTTGATCATCGGTTTCGAAATGATGCTCGCGAATGAAACGAACTGCATGATCTGCGATTGCATCGGTGTAGTAGTATTCCCCGTTGGCCATTTGTTGGGGAAGGTATTCTGCATCTGCGAAAGGCGAGATGAATTGATTGTCCCGGGTTAATGTGTTTGGATCAAAGAAACTCCCCGCGCCATGAATTGTTCCATAGAAACGGTCAAAACCCCGCTGCAGGGGCCAGTTGTGTTTATCGGCATCTGTCTTGGGGTTGGTCGCTTGCGTGACGTGCCATTTCCCTGAAAGGTAGGACCGGTAACCAGCAGACTTCAGTGCTTCAGGGATCGTAACGCACTGTCGATTCAGTTCGCCTCGGTAACCATCGTGGCCCCGGTCGTTCATCATGTGACCAATGCCGGCCTGATGAGGGTAAAGACCTGTCAACAGGCTCGCGCGGGTTGGGCAACATCGCCCTGTGTTGTAAAACTGAGTGAATCGCAGGCCGCCGTCGGCAAGGGCATTCAAGTTCGGAGTGTTGATTTCGCTGCCGTAACATCCGATGTCGGAATAACCCATGTCATCTGACATGATGTAAATGATATTGGGCTTTTCAGCCGCGATCACAGGTGATATCAGGCTGGAACATGCGAGGGCTGTGAAACTTGTCATCGCAGCAGAAAGCCAGAGGCTGGCTGACGGGAACCGATATGGAGTCATTGAAGTCTTTCAAATCAAATGGAGCGAGGCAGACAAACGCCTGCCAGAGTGTGCTGACTGTGTTACCGATTCCCCGAGGTGTTTCAACACCACGGCAGAAGGTTGGTGGATTCATCACTGCAGGAAATCTCTTGTAACCTGTTGCCAGTCGTCATTCTAGCGGGCAACCGGCTGATTGGTAAAATATTTATGCGACAACTATCCCAAACAGACGCTGGGGTATTGGACCGTCGCTCACGCCTGAAAGGATAAATGCCGATCAAGGGGTATCGTAACTGGTTTGACCTTGTTTCAGGCTGACAGCTACAACTGTGGGTTGATCGTCGCAGCAGGACAGGATTGACCTGTTGTGCATGAGACAAGCCTGTCGTAACAAGCCATTGGTCGAGGTTCTACCCGCGGTGAAGTGCGTTGGGCATCGTTGGGCATCGTTAGGTGGAGGCTTGGATGAGGAATGAAATGAAGCAACCAGCCGTGATTTTGATTCTTTCAGGATGGTTCGGGCTCATCACACCGATGATTCTCACACAGCAGTATGTTAGTGCTGCGGGTGGGAGTTTGACGGTGTCGGTCCGCGAGGAATCGGACGACCAGCCCTTGATCACCCGAGTGGTGATCCGGCGTGCAGAAGATCCGAATCAACGCGTGGTGGTGCGTCGGACGGTCCCAGCCGGAATCGGTTTCGTTGTCGATCGTTCTGCAGAGTTGTCACTTGCGAATGGACAGTATCAATTTCGGATGATCAGGGGCCCAGAGTATCGGATTATCAGTGGGAATTTTGCTCTCGAACGAACGAGTCTTGACGACCACGCTGTGGCCCTGCCTCGCATGGTGAACATGCTGCAGGAAGGCTGGACAAGTGGCGATTGCTGTGTGCCCGCGTCTCCGTACAGCTTGCCGCTGAGAATGGCGTCCGAGGACTTGCATCTAGCTGGGGTGCTTGGGCACATGGATGCTAAACCCATTGCCGGTCGCAGCGAAGATGAACCACCCGAAAATGAACCCTCATGGATCGATGAACGTGCAACGCATGAGCATGGATTGGTGTTTTACCGTTTTGGTGGCACGCCTCAAATGGACGCAAATGAACCGGAGCCAGCAAAACTTGGTGCAGATAGCGGCATGGCTGCGCTTCCCGTTGAGCGGTTGGTCAAGCAGGGAGCTTCTGATGAGGTGAGAATAGCCGTCGAGAATCCATTTGCATGGCAATTGCCTGTCTGGCTGGCAAGTGGCCAGCTCGATGGGTTTTTTCTGTTGGGAGACTGGCTGAGACTCGACCGACGAATTGTCAGTATCACCGATGGGCGTGGACCCCAAGGCGTGACCACCGGAGGCAATAAAGCCATCGGACGCTGGGCCGAACAAATCTATTGGAATCTGTTAGAGGCTGGTTTTCGTATCCCACCTTTAGCCGGGTCTGGTGACCAGGCAAACGCGACTCCGGTGGGTTACAACCGACTGTATGTAGGCGAGCCATCCCAAGATGACGCCGGTGGAAAACTGGAAGTGAGACCGGTCGCATCTCAGCAACAATGGTGGGAAGCTGCCTGGCGGGGGCAGAGTGTGGCTACCAACGGTCCTCTGTTGCGTCCCAGACTCGGCGATGAAATTCCCGGACACGTTTTCAAAGCGACGGCTGGTGAAGTACTGCAATTGCAACCAGAGTTGCAATTGGCCGTCCGCGATCCCGTGGAGTATCTCGAAGTCATTCATAATGGCAAGGTTCACTACAGCGCACGGCTTGACGAGTATGCAAAAGCAGGCGGTATGATTCCGCCAGTCATGGCCAAGGAAAGTGGGTGGGTCACGATGCGGGTCGTCACCCTGTACGAGGATCATTTCAGAGCCGCCATGAGCGCACCGTGGTACATCGAATTCGATGGGCAGCCACGAGTGACAACCAAAGCGGTCGACTTTTTTCGGCAATGGCTCAGTGACTATGAAGCCCGTTTAAAGCGTCTGCCTCCACAGGAACTGCAGCGTCATGTCCCCTATGTACGTGCCGCTCGTAATTTTTGGGCTAGAAAGGCCCAGCAGGTCACGCCTGATTGACTGCCGCTGCCAGAGAGCATTGCCAGTGCCAAGGGTTGTCATCCAGGCATCATTTCTAAAGCTATTACGAAGGTCTGCCTATAGGCGAGCCAATAGGCGTTGCCAATAGGCGTTGCCAATACTTCTGGTTGATAGCATTGCCCGTTCTCGAGTTTCTCTCAGCGGCGGGCATCGTCCCATAGTAGCGAAGCTGTGACGGTTCTTCCGATTTGTCCGGGGCAGTCTGGATGTAACGAACATCGCACTTGGGTTTGGCGGTGATATTTGGCGCAATTGTCCGATCTGTAAGACGTGGCTCGCAATCAACACAGGGGTGTCCTTGCCGATTTTAGAATGGAAATATGCAAATGAGCACAATGAACCTGCTGGATCGCGCCAAGAACCGCTCTGCTTTGGCAGTCGCTTTGGCATGTTCTGTATCTCTTGCCTTGATTCAGCCAGTGGGTGCATCTGAGCCAGTGGGTGCATCTGAGCCAGTGGGTGCGGTTTCAGGTGCCGAAACGCTAAGTCCCATGCGGCTTCCCAACGTGGTCCGTCTTACGGCCGGATTGGCTGAGCGGCAAAACACTGAGAGCCCATCCGAGTCTGTATGGAAGACGAAGATGGCATTTGAACGGCTCGAATTTCAAACATCTGATGACGTATCGAATCGTCGCGACCTCGCCAACTTGCAAAAACGTTCGGTGGAATCGTCTGAATCTGAACTGCATTTGGGTGATGGATTTTCCACTCTATCGAGTCAGGGGCTCGCAGGGGAAGTACGCTCGTTGCGGTCGAACAGTGCATCTGCCTGCGCAAATAAGGCAAGACATCTGATTGATCAGGCGATGCTCGAATATGCCACGAACGCTTGGCTATCTGCCGAAGCGACTGCATGGGAAGCACTTCGTTCTGCGGCAGAGGGAATCGATCTTGCGAATCGTGAGATTGCCAAGGTGCACTTGGGGGTTAGTAATCGGGATGCGATCAAGCGACTTCAGGCCGCACGGATTGCAATCCGCGAAGCACGCGACTTCTCGGGCGTTTACGGCATCTCGGACGGCGAGGCGATCTCGCGGATGGCTATTTCACATACGACTGATGTCTTGGACGATCTTCCTTGTGACAATTTGAGCGGGAATGATGCATCCGATCGTTACCTCGATGCAGCCCGCGTTTCTTTGGCGGGCATAGCGTGCAAGAGTGTTGAGGCAGCGCATAGCATGGACCTGCTGGCAGCTATCTATCTCCAGCAGGGGGATTCGAAAAAGCTTCACAGTGCAACGGCACTCTGTTTGCGTCGCGCCGCTTTGCAAGGCCAGCCTGCGAACGCCAGTCTTGCCTCCCGTTTGGGAATGCATTTGCTGGACGTTGGATTGCTTGATGAGGCCAGTTGGACGCTCAAACATTCGTTGTCTCTCGAAAAAGACGAGGCAACAACGAGAGCCTATATCGCTGTTTTGCAGCAATCCGGTCGTCAGGCAGAAGCGAAACAGGTCTCGGACAAGCTACAGCCTGTCCTAGGATCCATCGTAACTTCTGATCCTCGTATTCCGACCGTCGAACAACTATCTCCCCGCCAGTTTGCTGCGATTTCAAAACCTGTGATGACAGCGTCAGTCGGGAACCGAACAAACGCGTCATTGGTCCGTTCGAAGGGCCCCGGTGCCACCCAGACGCAACTTGTCACAGCGAGAAAAAATGAGTCAGTGGATCCGAATGTTGTACCCCAGTATGGGGAAGACCCCGAAACAGCGTCAAAACCTAATGTCTTTCAGCGATTCATTGGTTCTGTAAAAAAGATTTGGTAATTGAGACGCCACGCGTTCGGTACGAACGGACATTTACTTGGATTCGAGTTGACAATGTTATTGGGTTTGAATCAGATGAACATAGCTGTAGTCACAAGATTGATTGCCGTTGCTGGTTGTCTCTTGTTCTGCGCAACTGGTACACAGGCTCAGGAAGTATCCGGTGACCTTGCCGGTACTTTGCAGCCGTTGCCCGCCGATCAATGTGGCTGTCGCAACCTTCCCGGTGGGTATCCTTGTCGCGGACCTTGCCAGCCTTGCATGATGGGTGTTGATTGCGCTTGTGGATGCGGAGCAGAGCAACGCTGGAGCGACATGAAGCCGCTCGATTTTGGGCCCTATGCACAGGGGGGATACGCAGGACCGTCGCGTCTGGCACACCTAAGTGAGTATCGTTTACGCCCCGGCGACCAACTTCAAGTGATCTACCTTATCACACGCCGTCAAAAAGAGGGGGCATACCGACTGACTCCTGGTGATCAGGTGATGATCGAGTCGATTGCTGACCCCGACCTGCAGCGCGGAACTCTCGACAGGGGGCTGACGATTCTGCCCGATGGAACGATCACGGTTCGTTTGTTGGGAGAGGTGCATGCTGCCGGGCTGACGGTGGCACAATTGCGAGAAGTACTCGAAGAACAGTATTCGACGTTATATGACCAGCCAGCGATCGATGTAACGCCCGTCCAGACGAACACACTGGCTGATGACATTCGAAGTGCAGTTGGTGGTGCCAGTGGGCTGAATCAACAGGTTCTAAATATGGTTGTGATGCCTGATGGTAAAATCAGGCTTCCAGGGATTGGCGAGGTTTGTGTGCAAGGGTTTACCTTGGGACAATTGAAGCGAGAAATTAATCTACGTTACGGCGAGGTTGTGGTTGGCATTGATGCCGAACCCACCTTGGTCACACAGGCACCTCACTTTGTACACGTTCTGGGTCAGGTCGGCACGCCGTCAAGAGTCGCTCTTGACGGTCCAACAACTGTCCTCGGTGCAATCGCATCAGCGGGGGGGCATCTTCCAGACGGGAACATGCGGCAGGTGGTCGTCATGCGACGTGCTGAGGACTGGCGTCTGGTTTCAACGATGCTGGACCTTCAGGGGGCTGTCTTCGGGAAACGGCCAACACCGGCAGACGAGATCTGGGTCCGCGATGGAGACGTGATTATCGTGCCAGACAAGCCAATCACGCGTTTTAATAACTGGATCCGTCAGGTCTTTACTGAAGGGATTTACCAGATCTATCCTGTCAACTTCGACGACGTGATACTGCAATGATCTGGACGGACGGGTTCACCGCGTGATTCAGACTTGCTGAGCTGAGGACTTGTTGAGCTGAGTCATTGCATGGGTTCTATGATCAGCTTGTGGGCGACGGGGACTCTGGCTGCGGTAATCGCATCGACTAAGGGTCCGCGGTCTCTTTCAGTCCGCGCCACGGCAGATTCGATGTCCGCTTTGCCTTCCTTGCCGTGAAATACGCTCTTAACCTGGTAGGTCTCGAAGGTTTGCTTTGCGGCAACGGCAGCGTCGACATTTTGGAACGCAACTGAGAACGGATTCTCATGAAAAGCGGTCGCCAGATTGATTCCGGTTGCCAGTGCGTTCCGATCAAAAATCCGTGATTGATTTCCCCATCTGATTTTCGCCTTCGCTGCGTCCAGTCCAGTGATCTGCAATGTGAAGCGATTGAGGTTCTGGTCGAACGGCACGAGTGTCATTCCGGAGCGAATGGATGTGTCTTCATCCACAGGGTCGGTTGCACAAAACGGGTACCGTGTGCTGGTAAGACTGAGAGTTCCGTCCTTGAACTGGTCTACCCGGTGGCCTGCGCTGACACTGGCCTCGTTCTTTTTTAAATCGATTTTGATGGTGGCAATTTCACCGTCGAGCCCCAGGGCCCGCAGGAATGAGTACGCCATCAACAGGTGTCCCGATCCACCGGGGTGAATTCCATCTTTGCCTGCGATTTGGTACGGCTTTTTTGCAGTTCCGTATTTTTTTGCGGCGAGTACCTGTTGGGTGTACATTGGCCAAAAGATGTCGGCAAAGGCGACTTGCTGCTTTTGAGCGAGTTGCAGGGCAATGTCACGCAACGTGCAGAGATGCAAGTTGTGTTCATCCAATGTGCCGCTTCTTGACTTGACCCAGTCGGCGATTTTTCCTGCACAGCCGGGCGAACCTACCACGACGTTTGCGCCAGACGCTTTCAGTCTCTGAACCACCGCACTGTAATGGTCGCGATACCAATCGCCATTCACTGTGTCGAAGGGACGGTATTTTGAATCGTTCATGCCGTAAGCAAGGGTGGCGACCGTTGGGCTAAATCTCAGACAGTCCTGATCCATTCTCCGTAGAAATCCTTCGGCTCGCTCGCCACTCCAGCCGTATTGTCGCGCAGTGATTTCGAGTTGTGGAACACACACGGTCAGGTAAGTTTCAATGATGCGTGAGTAGATTTTCTGTTCGGTGATTGAATCTCCGATGATCGCCAGACGATCACCTTTGCGCAGCAATAAGGGTCCGGGCGGCGGCGCCAACTGTGGGTTGAACTTGGCAAACGCCGGGTCGTCTGGTTTGGGCTCGTAAAGGTAGGGACCGAAGGCTTGCAAACCTGCTGAAGGTGCCTCGCCATGTGCGTTACAGATGCTGAAAAAAAAGCCGCACACTGCCAACATAGCGGGCAGGAAATGAAACTTGGTGACGCGCGATGAATTCGAGTTCATTTTGGCGGCCTGTGAAAAGCATCAGGAAACTTGAATGTGCAGAGGAATCACGCTGGGGCATTGCCAATACGGACCGGTCGTGGCCTGCTTGTCAGTAAAAACAAAAACCGCCGTTCTGGCAAAAATGGATCCAGAACGACGGTGTGTTGGGTTCGGTAGTCAGAGCGGTCATCCACTGACCCCACGCAGAGATCGTGGATCAGTTATCTGCTCTGAGTGTGAAGAAGCCAAAGTGCATGCCAGCCGGTTCATCGTAGGCGAAGGTGCCGGTAGGCGCGAAGTACTTTTCGAATTCCTTGAAATCAGGAAGTTCGTTTTGCTCCAGCAGTCCCACTATCCTTCCCATGAAGGGATTTTGTTCGCCAGCGGAACGAATGAAACGCTGTGTATCTGGAGATTTTGCCAAGTCATATATTTGGCGAATTGAATCAGCACCGCGCAGGAACGAGACGAGGAAGGGCGTTTCTCCGTCGAGTTTTCCACCCAATTCACTGCTGACCAGTTCGTATTCAGGTTCGTTGATCAGGCGTGGCATCGAATCTGCGTTTGCTCGGGTGATTTGTGTCAGGAAGTCTTGGCTGTCGCTAAAGATGACCCATTTCCCCATGATCATAAATCCCGGGTTAGGCACGCGGAGGTTCTCTGGTAGTTCACGCTGGCTTCGGTTTTTGAAGTTGTACACGACAACGCCGCCAATCGTCTCGACTTCGAGATCGTTGGGGCGACGATCTCGGAATTTGGCGATCAGGCTCTTGGCCTTGAGTTCATCCTTGATTTCGAGAGCGAAAGCACTCGTTCGGCTGTTCAGCCTGACCGGTGGCTCCATCCAGGCACAGGTGACAATGCGACCTGTGAGATTCGACAACACATCATCTTTGATGGAAACACCAGCGGCTTGCTTGGCGGGATCTTCAATGAAACGCTTGAGCGGCTCAGCACCCTGGAATGTTGCGAGCAGTTTGTCGACGTTCTCGTAGGTTTGGTCAAAGTCCCAATTGAGGGTGGTGTAACTGGAAACGTCCGATGGGACCCACTTTGGCGGTGTCGTATCGCCTGTTTCAGGACGCAACACGCCAAACATTCCATCGCGAGGTGGGTCAAGTAGAATGTGAAAGTGTGCGATGTCTTCAAACACATCACCACCTTGGTAACTGCTTCCACCCATGCCGCGAATTTTGCTGATACCGAGGTTTTCTACCAGCGGCCAGACAAGCGCTGCTGCGCCGCCTCGATTCACAAGCCTTTCGACAAAGTGGTAAGGGTCAAGGAAAAAGGTGATCTGTGGACGCGTTTCTTCCGCTCCGATGCAACGCGACATGAGCGAAGTGAAGTCAGCCCGATCGGCTAGCGAATCCTCTTCACTCTTGCCGGTCCATTGATCAAGTGCTTTGGCGGCTGTCTCGTGACCGATACCAAACACGAGGGTGTCGTCTTTGGTGAAGTATTCAACTTCGGGCGGACCCTGCCGCGGTGGCAGCAGTTTTACGATAGTCGTGCCATCGGCCTTGCTGGTACGGCGTACGTAGCCACCTTGAATCATGCGTTCCTCAAGGCGATCAATCAACGACATCATGTTGTCGAGGTTCTTTCCGGCCTCAAGAATGAAAATCCCCGCGACCGCATTCTGCTGACGGCGCTTCCGCTCGATTCGGCGACGGATTGCTTCGGGGGAATCGCTGTCGGTTTCTTCTTCGGCCAATTCTTCATCTCGATCCGACAGGTTGGCTGGCATTGCCGCTGCGGCGACCTGGCCGGTGGGAATGGCCAGCAATTCGTCCAACGACAGGCCCAGTTGTGCACCAAACTGCTCAAACAGTTCGCTCATCGTGCGATATAACTCACCTACGAAAGGTTTTAACTTGGGATCATTCATCATCCGGCCAATTGATGAGGATTCCATGTCGGATCGCAAATTGTCCGCACTATCAATCCTGATGTATGCCAGCGTGTCTTTGGGTAGTAAACGTGGCGCTCCCGGAGCGGACGACTTCTCAGCACCGATTGCTGTGTGCGGCTGGCTTAATCCCGTGCAAATGACGATTGCGATGATCAGAGAACCCCAACGTGGGTTGTGGTGACGCATAAAACGCTCAATAGTTAGTGAAAAGGAATTTGGTCTAGATGTCCGTTTTATTCGACATAACCCGCCGTGTCTTGGTTGTTCCGCAATAATTTTGCAAAGCAAAACGCGAAACCAATCGTTAAACTGGTCGTTATAGTAATTGGCAAGGTGCATCCTTGCATCGTAACGCTTTGTAACGCCTGAGGAACTGGTTGATGTCGAAATTTCAGATACCTGCCGCATTGTTTTTCGTATTCTCAATGGTACCCACTGTTTTAGCCCAACAAACAGACACATCCACCGGCGGTGATTTTGAGAGTGCTACATCGCAAGAAGCGTTTGAGGGCGTTGAGCGAAGCGATACCATCGGGGCCACCGCGGATACAGGGGCAGGATTCAGTAGCCTCAGCATCGCAACGGGTGGCGGCAGAACTGCCACCAGTGGCGGCTTTGGTGGCGGCTTTGGCGGATTGGGAAGTCTGTTTGGTGGTTTCAACACCGGAGGTGGCCAAGCGTCACGGCCGATCATACGTACACGGTTACGCTCTGCTATCCAAGTGGCTCCCTTGGCTCCGGCTTATGTCCAGCAAACGGCGACTGATCGCTTCCGCCAATTGGCGGGTAAGCCAGCCCTGCGCGGGATCACCGTCACAATGGACGGCCGGATAGCGATCCTTTCCGGAGTTGTTGCCACTCAGCGAGACCGTCGCATGAGCGAGTTGTTGGTGCAACTTGAGCCAGGGGTCCGAAAAGTCGAAAATCGGATCGCCGTTTCCGCTGAGTGAGCGGGTTCGTTAATCGTCCCATTGGCAGCACTGCTTACTGAGTCGGAATCTCTGCATTAACGACGTCCGCACGCTGGCTAGGCGACACCGGCGTTGGCACGCTCGGTAAAGCTGGCCCTGCCGCTTTTGCTGCCGGTTATTCGTGCTGCCGCTTTTGCTGCCGGTTATTCGTGCTGCCGGTTATTCGTGCTGGAACAGTACGCAGATTGCTGACGGGGCGGTGACGTTGCTACGGTTGTACGTCAGTTCGCCTGTATCACCGTCAACTGCAAATGACGCGAGCGTGTGGGAATCCTGACCGGCGGCTAGCAGCCAGCGACCTGAGGGGTCCAGATTGAAGTTTCGAGGAGTAGCTCCCCGTACTGGTTCAACCTCGATCACGGTCAGTTTGCCATTGGCTTCATTCACCCGGAAAGCGGTGATGGTGTCATGCCCACGATTTGCCGAGTAGACGAACTTGCCGCTGGGATGAACTCGAATCTCGGATGCGCTCTTGAAGAGTTCCTTCCTCAGCAGTGCCTGCTCGATCGTGGGAATGGTCTGCTTTGCAGTCATCGTTCCTGTTTCGGCATCGTAATCGAAAACGGTGACGCTCAGGGAAAGTTCATTCAGGACATAAATGATCTTGCCATTTGGGTGGAATTTCATGTGTCGAGGTCCGCCGCCGGCGGGAACCTTTCCGTAGCCGTGGGGTGTTAACTCTGCTGTCTCTGGATTGAGTTTGTAGATCACGACCTTATCCAAACCGAGGTCGGGTACAAATGCAAAGCGATTGTCTGGTGAGAATCCGACCCAGTGGGCGTGTGGCGAGTCTTGGCGGCCCGGTACTGCGCGAGAGCCACCTTTGTGTTTGATCATGTTGGTCGCTTCTTTGAGCGACCCATCTCGGTTCAGCGAGAACGCAGCCACCGATCCGCCGCCGTATTGAGCTGTTAACAGAGTACGACCAGTGGGTTCTACTGCTACGTGTGCAGCAGTACCGTCCGCGATGGGTAAGGCGTTATCAAATTCCAGTGAAGGCATGCCGTTGCCTGGAACGACGTGGTAAGACACGACAGAGGGCACATCATCAAGTTTGGCTACCGCATAAAGGTGGTGTCCATCTGGGTGTAATGCAAGAAACCCTGGTCCGCTGATCTTTGCTGCGAGTTGTGGGTCAGAGAGCTTGCCGTTCTTTGTGTCTAGCGTGCAATGATAAATCCCTTCACTCGGCTTCCGTTGGCTCGTCCCAATCCAGACATCAAGCTGGCCTGCAGTGGCAGGCTCAGCAGCCGATAGTTGCTCGATGCTGGAATCGTTTGATAGCGACATGAGCAACAGTATTCCGAGGGAGAGAAGGAAAGAGCGGCGGGCGAGGGGCAGCATGGAGTCAAATCCTGAGTTGTGGGAAGTGGCGAGTGTCGTTGACCATTGACCAGTAAAGAAGATGATGAACGATAGACAGGTGCGTTGGCAAGCAAGTGGCCGCGACAAACCGTGATAATACACAGGAGGAAATAAAAACCCCGCCTGCCGAGACCAAGGTTGTCTCGACAAGCGGGGCTGTTTTCTCGCAATCAATTCGATGTGCGAGTGGGGTGGCCTTACCGAAGTATCGGCCCGCCGACTTTAACTACGGGATCCACCCCGTTGGCTAGTACAGCAATCATCCACTTGCTCACCTCCTTTCAAATCATCGGTGTGACGACTCACGGCCCGGGTGCCAACCAGAAAGAGCCGATCCTCGTACGCAAAAGGTCTTTCGCGACGCGTTATCGCGAACCGACATTACCATTATTCTCCCCGGTCAAATGCCGGGCAAGAGAGAAAATGGCATCTCTTGGTAGGACGTTCGCCCGTCCGAGAAGGTTCGTATGAAATTTCCGCATTAGATTGTTGAAATGTCACGTAAATATACAAAAAAAGAAGATTTCGTTGGCTAACGTGCGGGCGCATCAATCTCATAAAGCACGATCACCAGCACATCGCCCGCGGCAAAGGAGTTGAGTGGGCCATCTTTCGTCCCGTCTTGTGCGGTCATGTTGCTCTCGATGGAAAGGATTCTGGCGCCACTTTTGCGCATCCAGCGATTGATCTGCCTTTCCATTTCGGGCAATTCAGTATCAACACTCTTGAAAAGTTTCACTTGTTGCATCGGACAGGCTCTCTGAGAAATGGGTGGTTCCCAAAATCATACCAACTGCAGCGATGTTGTCAGGGCAGGGGAAGTGTTGGAGAGGGCCGGGGAGACTAACGTTTCTTTGATTCTTTCGGTTCGGCCTCGGCAACTGGCAGAAACGTTGGCTGTTCGCCGGCCGACTCCGGTTCCCAGATTCGGAGTTCGACTTCATCAATCGTTGCTTCGCCACCACCAATCAATTCAAACATGACATGAACTTCGATTTCTTGAGTGGCTTGGCGATAAAGTCGCACTGTAGTCCATTCAGCTTGGCCGCGAATCAGGACGCCCATCGACTGTCCGCCAATGCTGTCGTACATCAGTAGTCCTTGATGCGGGCCTCCAAAACCGAGCGTTCGAACTTTGGCATCGATACGGATTGCATTTCCGGCAGAGACTCGCACTGACGGGCTTTGAATTTGCACAACCGTTCCTTCGTAACCACCAGGCAGCGGTTCATCGGCTAGTGACGTGACGCGTGCCCGCAATGCGCCTGGCCCTTCATAGGTTCCTCGTGTCACATGCAATAGTTCGCTATGAGCACGGGTTGTCATTCGCTTGCCAAATGTCCAACGCTCGTTACCGATCAGTTCTTTGGTGTCAAGATTGCCACTGGTCAGGCGATTTCGCCCCCAGCCCCGATCATCCATTAGCGGTCGCCAGATGGTCTGGATGTCTGCGGCGCCCATGTCGACCGGAGGGCAACTCGTTCGCATCGGCCAATTCGGCATCAATGCTTCTGCCAGTTGCCATTGACTTCTCATCGCCCATGCGTCCGCCCGGCAGGCCATTCTGAGCGTTGAGTCGATGTCGCCAACGCGAAACAGAGGTTCGGCTTCTGCGAGTGTTTGCTGCGCGACGCTGATTAAATTGGATGGCGATTGTCTATCTACGGCCCGAGTGGCAGTAGCCGTTTGCCAATGATTGACAGTTTGTTCGACGAGATTGCTGGCTAGTTGCCACCGATCAAGTGCTGCTTGTCTCGCAAATCGTTGTGCTGACGAACTTGCTTGTCCGCCCATGGCGGGGTCGTCGCTAAGAATCAGAATTTCGGTAGCATCCGGGGAGACAATCCGTAGCCTCGCTCCGGTTGGCGTCAGTTCGGGTGTGATTCGCTCGGCCGAAAAATGCGTCAACCGCCAAGCTGTCTTGGCTGCGTCGGCCGGCGTTAGCAGAATTTCCAGGGTATCGCCGTCTCCCGCAAGTACTTCGGATCCCCGGTTGACGTTGGAGGTGGCGATCAACAGAACAGTCTGGTCGGTGACCAGCCGAGCGCATCGGTAATTAGCACCTGCCAGAGCGGGAGGGGACATCGGAGTCGCGGAGATCACCCATGGACTGATCATGGCGATCATTCGGTTCATGTAGCTGAGAGCCATGGCACGTTGTTCGTCCAGTGGCGATCCTGAGGTGAGTGAGCGTGTTGAGCGAAACAGCATCGCCGTGGGAGTCACCTCAAGTGAACGCATCGCTTGTAGCCACATCGAATGCCAGTGGAATCGCTGAGGTTGAGGCGCGCCAATGGCTTCCGCGATGGCTTCCACTTGTCTAAGCATCGGTTGCGGAGGCATGCTGACAATGCCAACCGCCAGTGAGATTCGATTCCCCAGTCGCCGTCGAGCTTCAGTCATTTGGGCAATTTCCTCATTGCCGCTCAATCCACGTACGCGGTGCGGAAGGTCGTCAATGATCCCATCCAGCAGAGAGGTATAGTCACGCCAAGATTCGGAAGGGGCCCCAATTAGCGGTCTTCGCCAGCGGCTTGGCCATTTATTCAATTGCTTTATTGTCAAGGTTGCCTGTTCAACCTGCCGACTGTCCAACGCTTTTCCCATTCCCACGTACCACGCTGCGACCGGTTCCAGCAGCGACTGGATCTCGGGGTTGGGGGATGATGGCGGTGGCGCATAAACCAGCACGCGGGCTCGGATCGCTTCGTTCAGAATGGATGCGTCTGGTGGTTTGGACAGCAGGACTGCATCAAAACCTAGTGAACGGATCCAGGCCAATGGCTCGCCATTGTGTTGTAGGATGCGAATGATCCTGCCAGGTTGAAATGGATTTTTGGAAAGACTGGATGCTGGGATTGAGGTTCCCTCTCCCACGCGGAGTGCAGTGGCACGCGATGCCTGATCTCTGGGCCGATTGCCAGTGGCAACGCCCTCGCCGACGGGTATCAGTCCTTCGACTCTAAGATTATCAAGCCGCAACGCCGATCGACCTGCACCGCTATAGGCATTGATCACCACTCCGTCAACGTAAGCATCCTGCAGGTCAGCGTCACTGCCGTATTCACTCCGCACTGCGACAGATTTTAGACGTAACGGACGCTCAATCGCGCCAACACCAATGGAAGCAAACTCGCCGGGTGATTGATAAATTGCACCGTAAACGACGACGGCTACGGGACGACCTGTCTCGGGATCGATTAGATACGGGTAGCGTATCCGGAGTCCAATCTGGGCACCGCGACTCGCACTCATTAGCGAAACATTGGCCGTAAGATCATCAAGTGGCTGAACCGGTTCAATCGGGTAAACCAGCAAGGCTTCCGTCCCGTTCCCGGTGAGGAAAGTTATGTTTTCACAAGCACCTGCATTCACGCCACCGTCGGACAAGTGTCCCTGAGATGTGACTTGAGCTTCGCAGTCCGATCTGTCCAAGTGCCAGCGTGGCGGATAGGCATCCAGCGAATCGTAAATTTGTGCCGTTCCAACTGTGGCAATCAGACAACTCGCCGCAGCTAAACAAGCGGCAGCAAAACGTAAGCCTTGCCGGAGTTGCATGTTGGACAGCATTTCTGTGTTTGCGGTGGTAGATGGTGACATCGATCATTGACCTGACGGCGGGCGGGCGAAACAATCCCCTCAACGCTTCGGAATCGCTCTCAGCGAACTCTCTCCCAGGCGTGCACTGATCCAGGTGTGTGGTGAAAGCGACGTGGTGTTGAAAAAACTCCACAAAGAGTTGCTAGCCTCCGCCGCCCGCGCAAGGTCTTTCCATACCAAGATTTAGAGTGCAAAGCCAAGCCGAAACTGCGTTGCTTTTTGTCAACGCGGGTTTTTGGACGGATGTTCCGTTTTGTTTCCTAAGTCTGTTGTGGACATGGGCTTATGTCGCTGGTTCGGTTCTGCTGCCATGATTCGGCACCGCAGATGCAAGGGATGGCAATCACACAAATCAAGCCTCAAGTAGACCCTTCGGAGCAACTTTGGATGCCAAACACTATCGGATCCACCAAACAGCTGAACGACGAAATGCCCATCGAGTTGCAGGAGATGGCAAAAGCTATTGAAGCACTGCCGGCACGGTACCGCGATGCGGTTGCCCCAGCCATGCAGCGGGTTGTTCAGTGCAGCACGCGACGTCGCCGCATCCTCAATCTTGTCCAAGAAGCTTTGTCGCAACTTCGGCTTGATATGAAGTATTTGATCTTCGATCTCGAGGCGACTCGCCGCGAACGCGACGAGTTCAAAGAAATGCTAGACCAGGATGGGCGAATGTAGTCGCCTGCAGTTCAGGGCAAACGAACCCTGAACGGTTGTCGGGCTGAGTAGCCGGGGAAGGCGATTGTCGCGATGGCAATCGGGTTGGGCTGACGAACAGAACAAAGTGATGGGTGGACACCGCTCTGTTAGCTGTCCGCTCTGCGGTGCAGACGGTCTAGACGAGAGACTTGTCCTGTCTCATGCATGAGTGCCGGCGTGTGCAGTAGTGTGCAGTAGCGTGCAGAAATCCGTGGTATTGGCATTGCCATGAAATCTGAACCTGCAAACCGATGGCGGTCGAATCGGCTGTCTTTCAGTTGGTTGTTATCGCTGCAATCACTCATTGCCCCCGTATCAAGCAATTGAAGCAACACGCAGATCGATTGAAGCCACGTTTGGCTGTTGCCATGGATGGGGCGCGACGGCGATTCACTTTAGTTCAGGATTTGTGGGATTATCTGGCCATGCACATCAGTCAGTCTTCGCTGGATTCCGTTGTGGTAGAAGCTGAGGCGGGTATGGTCGATTCCGAGCAAATGGAGTGCGGTTGCGTGCAGGTCGTAACTGTACGCAGCAGACTCTACGGCCTTGAAACCGAGTTCATCGGTAGCACCAAAACCGACGCCACCCTGTATTCCACCTCCGGCGAGCCAGGCAGTGAAAGCGCCTGCGTTGTGATCACGCCCCAAAGCCTTGCCGCCCTGCGCCGCGGGTTGGCGGCCAAACTCGGTTGTGCAGATGACCAGCGTTTCATCAAGCATGCCTCGTTGCTTTAAGTCTGTTAGTAACGCTGACGCACCGGTGTCCAGTACAGCACCCCAGTAGCCATGGTCTCGTGGCAGATCTTCGTGACTATCCCAATTAGGGCGAATCTTGCGAGCCGTTGTGTTTTCCGCACCACAATAGATCTGGACGAATCTAACCCCTTGCTGAACCAGACGGCGGGCCAGCAGGCACTGCCTACCAAACGGACCAATCTCTGGATGATCAACTCCGTAAAGTTTTTTGATGGCCGATGTCTCCTGACTCAAATTGGTAACGGCCGGTGCGCTCAATTGCAGTCGAGCGGCCATTTCATAGGCTTTGATACGGGCCTCAAGTTGGGTGTTTCCGAGCCGTGACCGGCGATGGAGTTGGTTCAGTTGGTTGAGGAAATTGAGACCATCGCGGTCGGATTCAGGATTCGCAAAAGAAAAGTTGGGCGGTGGGAATAGGTCGGCGATCGGCTGATCGGGGTTTGACGTATCGAGTGTCGTAGCTTGGTGTTCGGCTGGTAAAAAACCAGCTCCCCAGTTGATGATCCCCCCGGGCGGCAGACCTCGTGGATCCGGCAGCACGACAAATGCAGGCAGATCGTCTGCTTCACTGCCTAGGCCGTACGTGACCCAGGAACCCATGCTGGGAAAACCCGGTAATGTGAATCCGGTATTCATCATGAAGCAGGCGGGACCGTGCAAAGCGGTCTTGCTGTGCATCGAATAGATGAACGCCATGTCATCGATGCAGTTGGCCAATTTCGGAAAAAGATCACTTATCCAAAGGCCTGATCCGCCATGCTGCCTGAATTTCCAGTTGCTGCCGCGGCAGTTGCCAGGCTTCGAGGCAAAGAACTGAAGTTTGCCATCGGGGTCAAAGGGGGTGCCATTCCGCTTCTCTAATTCGGGCTTGTAATCGAACGTGTCAACCTGACTCATTCCACCCGGGCAAAAAATCTGGATGACACTCTTTGCCTTCGCTGGATGATGTCCATTGGCGAGAGTCTCGTCAGTCAGCATCGCTGACAAAGCCAGTCCACCGATTCCACCGCCCGCCATTTGTAGAAATTCGCGTCGTGATCCGGTTCTAAGGCGTGGCAACTGATCGCCCAGTTTGGTTGCAGGTTTGCGGAAAGTCATGAAAGGAGGCTCTTGCAAAGCGTTAGCTGAATGCGTCAGTCAGACGATCTGAGCTCGCTGGGTCAAAAGAGGAACGAAACTGGGCGAGTCGCATGGATCGATTTTCACTGATCGATGTCCTGATGATCGGTTTTCACTGGTGGATGTCCTGCTGTCAGGAATGGGAAGTCAATCGACGTAGACGAACTCATTTGAGTTGAGCAGTGCACGGCAGAGCGAGAAAACTCCCTGTCGATTTACGAGATCTATCGCAAGCCGTGTTTCCTCATCAGTTGCCGATCTTCCAAAGGCAAGCTTGAATGCCCGATGGACTTGGGCTTCTTGATGAGGGCCGCTTTCTTGCTTCAAGCGATCGGCGAAGTAACCAGCCTGTTTCAGGATAAACTCATTATTGTAAAGCGCCAGCGATTGCAGGGGAGTGGTTGTGGTTTGTCGCTGTGCTGTCAGGTTGGCCGGGTCGGGGCAATCCATCGTGGTTAAAAAACGATCTGGGGTGGTGCGAACGATATAGCGATAAATACTTCTTCGCCAAAGTTCCGGCTTGTCGGCTGTAATGTAGGTGTAGATCGGTGCGTACGCGTCCTGGTAATTGAAATCCTCAAATCCCGGTCCGCCCAGTTGATTGTTGAGCTTGCCACTGACGAAAAGAACCGAGTCGCGAATGGCTTCGGCTTCGATACGTCGGGAGGTCTGTTTCCACAGCAGGCGGTTGTCAGCATCAACGTTCATCGCTGGATGGTTTGGCTGGTGGTTTGATTGCTGCTGGTATGTGTTGCTCAACAGGATCATGCGGTGCATCGCCTTGAGAGACCACTGATGGTGCGCAAGTTGGGTTGCCAGCCAATCGAGCAGTTCGGGGTGAGACGGCGTGCCGCCGCCGGAGCCAAAATCGCTGGGCGTGTCGACAATGCCACGGCCAAAGTGCCATTGCCACAACCTGTTTGCAATCACGCGGGGCGTCAGTGGGTTGTTGGTGGACGTGATCCACTTTGCCAGAGCTGCACGCCGGTCACCTTCCGGCGATTCGGTGGTCCCCAGATTCGGGTTCAGCATGGTGAGGGCAGAGAATGCTCCGGGATTCAACGGTTTTCCCGAGGGTGATTCCGGGTCGCCCCGCTCGAGCAATTGAACTGCAGGCAATTTGTTGTCGGCAACCAGCCCATAGAATCGTGGTGGCGAGCCTAGCGTTTGCAGGCGTGCTTGCACCTGCTTACGGTCGTCACGCAGTTTTGTCAGGCGATCAAAATCAACCTTCGTCAGCTCAGTCACCTGAGGCGACTTGAGTTGTGGGTCACCAAAACCGATCTGATCCATTCCGAAACCGTTCCCACCATCGGTTGATACCAATGTCAGAAATCGTGTTTTGGCTGGGATTTCGACTTTGAGTTTCTGCAGACCGTCTGATCTTTTGAGGCGTTTGAATTCGAACACATTTACACCATCCAAAAAGATCCACGCATCCGCGTAGGAACCGTCGTCTGCACCAAAATATCCGAGTTCCGCATCAAATCGCAGTTGGTCGTCCCCCGAGGCCAGTCGGATTGCAGCAAGATCAAAGGTGATTCCTGAATTTGCGTGTAAACCCAAGAACGCATGGCCATTCTTCGTAAAGTCAATTCCGTCAAGTTCGGGTGAATGCTGGCTGGCGACCGGTCCGTTGCGAATCATGTCCCAGGCGTTGCCCGATGTGGTGGGGATCCCCGTGATCGTGATTCCGGTGGAACTGACGGGGATCACGGCGGCGCCGTTTTGACCGTCAGGAATAAAGACGCCATCAACAAAATCAAAAGCCGAGGGCGAAAACTTGTTGGTGACGACATTGCCAAGTTTGCCGAAGTCTCGCGTTTGAACTTTGGCGTTGCGGGCGTCGATACCATCTCGGTAGTTGCCGGATCCGAATCCGTTGCCCCCGCCGACCACGTCTGCAAGGTTCAGCCCCTTGCCTTCGAGACGTCCTAAGGCGTGGTCGATCTCGTTGAGTTGAGCAATGAGTGCCTCATGAATCTTTTGATATTCCTGCAGCGTTGTATCATTGATAACGCGGTCTTCGCGTTTGACTTTCCCGAACACCGCTCGTAATTGGTAATACTCGCGCTGTGCAATGGGATCGAGTTTGTGGTCGTGGCAGCGGGCGCAGTTGACGGTCATGGCCATCGTGGCAGTCATGACTTGGGTTGCCATGTCATCCAGATCAAGTGAACGGGCGGATCGCCGTAGTTCGGGGCTCTTGGTCTCTACCTGTCCGACAAAATCCCATGGTCCTGCCGCAAGGAATCCCGTCGCAATCGTAGCCTGCTCGTTGGTTGACCAGAGTACATCTCCGGCAATCTGTTCCTGAATGAAACGATCGTACGGTTTGTCTTCATTGAACGAATCTATGACGTAATCGCGGTAACGCCAGGCATTGTCACGGCGTTTGTCGCGTTCAAACCCATGTGTGTCAGCATAGTGAGCGAGATCAAGCCAGTGTCTCGCGAATCGCTCGCCATACCGCGGCGAATTCAGCATGCGGTCAATCAGATGTCTGTAGGCATCCGGATTAGAGTCATTGGCAAAGGACTCAACAGCCTCGGGTGTCGGAGGCAATCCGTGTAAATCAAACGACAGTCTACGGATCAGGGTGCGTCGGTCGGCTTGTGGGCTGCTGGAAAGACTGCGTTTGTCCAATGCTTCGCGAATGTAGCTGTCGATCACTTGGGCTGCGGCCTGAGGATCAGTGGGATGTTGCTCAGCATGTGAAAGAGCGGCACGACGATCTGAAAGTTGATCCGTTCGTAATGGCTGGTAAGCCCACCATGAGCTGTTTGAATTGGCCGGGTGTGGGATGCTTACGTCGGTCGGCCACAACGCGCCATGCGTGATCCAATTCCTTAGCAATTGCACGTCTTCTCGGGACAGCGGGGCACCCTGCTTTGGCATCTCCGGTTTCTTACCATCCTGCGACTCGACCAATTCCAGCAGATGACTCGTCGACGGGGAACCGGCAATGACGTAATCATTCGACTGCAAATCATCAAACGTGGTCAGTGACAGGCTGCCCTGTTCATTGTCCGGTGAATGGCAGCGAACGCAGTGTTTTTGCAGAATCGGAACAATTTGCTGCTGGAAATCGACAACGCCGTCTGGCACGTCTTGGCTGCACAGCTGGTTGTGACTGCACAACGCAGTGGAAAGCAAACTCAGACTGCCAAGTATTCTGCTGATGGGACCAGACCGATTCACGTCAGTACCTCTTTGATCACATGTCCATGGACATCTGTCAGACGCCGCTCGAAGCCGTTGTGATAATAGGTCAAACGCTTGTGGTTGAGTCCGAGAAGATGCAAAATGGTAGCGTGGAAATCATAGACGGTTGCGATGTTCTCAACCGCTTTGTAGCCGAACTCGTCAGTGGCCCCATAAGTAAAGGGTGCCTTGACTCCCGCACCCATCATCCATGCAGTGAATCCGTCGGGATTGTGATCTCGACCACTGGCGCCTTGTTGGAATGTCGGCATGCGACCAAATTCTGTCATCCAGACGATGAGTGTGTCTTTGAGAAGGCCGCGACGCTTCATGTCCCGCAATAAAGCTGCGCACGGTTGGTCCAGGACCGGCCCATGCTTGCTGTATTGGTCGGCCAGCGATTTGTGCCCGTCCCAGTTACTGACGCCCTCACCGCCAGTTTGGTACGCGCCGTTAAATAGCTGAACAAATCGCACGCCTTTTTCGATTAGCCGTCTCGCGAGGATGCAGTTTCTGGCAAATTGGGATTTCAGCACATTGGTGGTGTCATCCGCACCGTATTCGTGAAGAATGCTTTTCGATTCGCTCGACAAGTCAGTCACTTCTGGAACACTCAGCTGCATTCGAGCTGCCAGTTCATAGCTGGAAATTCTGGCTGCCAGTTCACTGTCGCCGGGGAATTTTTCGAGGTGTTGCTGATTCAGACGGTTCAGAAAACGACGCGTTGCTTTATCGGATTCAACGGTCACACCGTTGGGAATGTCCAAGTTGTCCAGCGGCTTGCTGGCGTTGAATTCTGTGCCTTGGTACGCAGCGGGCAGAAAGCCGGGACCCCAATTGTTGACGCTTGATTGAGGTGTTCCGCGGGGGTCAGAGATCGCGACGTAAGCGGGCAGGTCTTCGTTTTGAGTTCCCAAAGCCCAAGTGGTCCAGGCCCCCATGCTGGGAAAGCCATCCAGAGTGTAGCCAGTTGACATGAAGTTTTCGCCTGGCCCGTGCGTATTTGTTTTGCCAGTCAAAGAATGAATGAAACACATGTCGTCGGCCAGTTCGCCGAGGTGGGGCACTAGCTCGGAAGTCATTTTGCCTGACTCACCGCGAGGCTTGAACTCCCAAGGACTTTTGGTCAGCATTCCCTGCTTGCCCTGAAATGTCAGCAGCGTGTCGGCGCCTGGCATCGGTTGCCCATGCCGCTTGATTAGTTCCGGCTTGTAGTCAAAAGTGTCAATCTGGCTGCAAGCCCCGGCGCAGAAAATGACCAAGACGTTTTTGGCTGCTGCTTGGTGATGCGGGGCACGCGAGGCAAAGGGTCGTTCAGGGTCGATCTTGGGCCGAATCGGTGCCGGTGATGCTGCCAGTAGATCCTGTTGCTGCAACAGGCTTGCCAGTGCGATGCCACTCAGGCCGGTCGTCGCTTGGGAGAGAAAGTTGCGCCGGTTGAGGAGTTGATTCATGGATAGTCTTGTCGTCGGCGTGTTCTGGGCAAAGCTGTGTAATTCGGCAA